>Ga0123352_10003965_pt1 | contig 21646 bp, 18 predicted proteins | sample TergutLab28metaG_FD_89700 | JGI IMG/M metagenome (GOLD analysis project Ga0123352, IMG submission 89700) | Labiotermes labralis P1 segment gut microbial communities from Petit-Saut dam, French Guiana - Lab288 P1 | ecosystem: Host-associated > Arthropoda: Insects > Digestive system > Gut ...
GAAAAATGAAGTCGACTATCATTTAATGATGAATTTCATAATGTTTGTAGATATTCAGTTAATTCCCTTAATATCAGTACGGCTTAGTTCTTAATTAAGCTAATGACAATTGTATGTTTATTTCATGTCTCCATATTATCAATAATTTTTTATAACAAGGATAAAGACGTATTATTATTCTCAAGTAGTGATTATTTCGTGCGGTATGCAGCAAGCTATACATATATTCAGTAGCAACATCCTTTCAATTGCATACTGGAAAAGGATATCAAGAGAGATAAACCGACACCATTACAAAGTGCTCACTCCGAACCCATCGGCAAGCATCTTAGATTGCTGAACGATGCCGTACCACATACACAAATTAAAGAATGCAACAAAAACAGAAAATCACATTCGATTAATTTGCAACTATAGACAGTAGGGTAGCAAACTGTTTCAAGGCTTTGTCTAGGCATTTATCCAGACCGAGTAACAAAAACACAGAACACAACAGCCAAAATGGGCCGTATCCTGACCGGGATTTGACACGCAAGGTCGGCGGCTACGCAGTAAGTCAGTAGCATTACGACATGATTGTGGTTTTCCGGGTCTTGAATTCGTGACGTATCGGTGGTGGACACCATCGATACGGAGGACGATGCAGATTCAATGTTCGAGACAGACCCACGTGCAGGAATACACGTTTTCACAGCCCAGGAAGATTACTTGCATAGAAGTATCACGCCTTGTGCCGAACTCATCGGTGGAATCTACCTGGAAAGACTTAGAGAACCAAGAAAAACCGTCCTTGAAAGAGAATCATATGACGCAAAGGAGTGACGACAGTTTTAGGCTATGGTTACAGACGAGGGGCACGTGCGCGAAGTCCAGTTCGATCGAACACAACCGATCACGCACGAACAGAACAAACCTACATGGCACTACGAAGACGCGTACATTACAAGCAACGCAGTACCCGCGCAAAATTGCTTGACGTTCAAAAACATTTTCCCGTGACAAAACGTGGCCGGAGAAGCGCAGTCGGTATAGTGGCAAGGTTATGGGCTTGCCGGTCCGGAGTTCGAATCCCGGTAGGCGAAAATGATCTTTCTCTTCTTCAGAACGTTAACACCGGCTCGGAAGCCAACCCAGCCTCTTACTCGGTGGGTACTGGGATTCTTTACCGGGGTTGTGGCCAGGGAGTGAAGCTACACGAATTTCTACGCCCCGTGTATGCTTTCACGGCATGAACACAGGAGACTCTGCCTTTTATGTTCCTGATCAAAGCACTACGTAGTATTTTACTCAATGTTTCCTTCATTATAATAAACTGAATGTATATCGGATGCCTTTCGGCAATACTCTTCAGGATGTATGGATGATTCAGCAGCTTCGATTATTCATTTTCATGGCATTCAAGTAAAGGATTCGCCCAGTTTTGTCTACCGTTTCTTCCAAAAACAACAAATATTAACGTACTATTTGCTGAAAAATATAACAACAAGGCAGGATCCATGACTACGCTAAAACTTCTAATCAAGTTGGACACATGGTCCTCCGAAACGTCTGTACCTGCATACCATGCAGTGGCATCCCAAAGATCGTCTCACTCTTACAAGAACCTTGAGTTTCAAATACCCTAAACATAACAATGATGACGTAACCTTCCAAGTATCGTCTAGTTTACAGAACAGAATACCACGTACAGTATCTCTCGAGAGATATGGCAGATTGTCGCTGCCCTGTCCTCCCCATCCTGAGCTCTGGCCCGCTTGTTTCAAAACACCTCTGCATGTTACCATCTTCCAGCCTGGTTCTTTTCAACTCTGAAGATGTAAGCAGTATTCTTTTTTAATGTAGGTAAGTAGCCATTAACCAAAATCCAGTCTCTTTAGGTTTCAAGTGTGTTGCGTAACGACGCTGTCAATTACTAAGGTTATACAGCGTCAGTACAAAGCAACGAAGAAATATTCGCGATATGGAAAGTCTGAAATGCTCACAGAGAAAAGTGTGACAGTGCCACTGTGTCCACCACAAACCCCACATGGAATAGCCTGCGAAAGAACCCGGGGTCTCAGTAGTGAAAGACCAGCTTCCACCCACCCGCGCCGTGGCATGGGTTCTATAGATCACATTCGGATATCTTGATACCTCAGCTCCCTAACACTGCACACAACTGTAGTCACTGCCAGTCCAATTGGAAGACGTCACGCCAGTGATACCTTTGCCAAAAACGTTTACTCTGCCGGCAGTACACTATCGAAATGCGATGCTTGGTCTCATTATCAAACCGCTGGTACGGCTGACAAAGCAAGGGCGAATGCACACCGAACTCCACTTCGCTCCTCTCTTCACAAACAACTGAAAGACTCCTGCGAGTTTTGCGATGTTTTTGAAAAACAGCTGGAGCTGTTTGCGCTGTACTTCCCCGTTTACCACGCCTCTTCACCCGGCACCAACAGGAATAAAGTTAACTGGCGACAATAATACTGCCATAACCCAAATGACCAAGTCGATAATCTCGAATTTCATATTTACTGGAAATTCAACGTCGGTACATTTTAGAGTTTCCATCTCTAGCTACGCTTCCCCCAAATAACCTCCCAGTGACACACTATCATACGCTGCAGCACTTGACGTGCGTTCTGACACGATTGCATTAAACATGCATGCTAATAAACTCGTTCCGGTAAAGGCCAGCAGATAGCAGATCTGTCATTCCTGCTCCTATTCTTAACTAATACCATCAGCCCATATTTCTGTACAGCATAATATACGTACGTAGTCTATCATAAGCCGTGCCCGACTACAAAGACCGCCGTAAGAAATGTGGACAGGTGACATCAACTTTCGAATTAGCAGCACACCTCCACAGAAGCTTGCTTCCATTCAGTCATACTGTATCTGACGCTATCGCTTTTAGAACATATGGTGATACACGGAGACAAGCATCAGGTTCTTTATGGAGTACCAGCCAAGACCCTGAAAACGGAAACTAGACCCGAGACGCAGGTGTTTACATTTGCACACACCTTCCACTTCAATTCTGTATGTTACCTTTGTATCTGGTAAGTTCAAAGCGACCGTCAATGTATTCTGGCCTAATGCCTTCATGTTATCTGACGCCTGGAATCCTTAATATTCTGGTCTGGATTTGAATACAAACACAAACAGATATGAATGTGGGCTGCAGCCGAGATTGGGAGCGGAGTATATGAATGACATGAAATCCGTACGTCGACGGAAAGAGTATTCTAAAATCAGGCTATGAAGAAGGCTAATACAGGTGACAGTGTGTCTAAAAAAACGAATTTTCGGAACAGAACTAATAACCTCACTATAATATGCAAACCTGCTAGCAGGATACGTCGGTCGATAGATTCCTCCCACCCCAAAGGGCTGAGTGCATAAAACAAAAATTTGCTCAAAATATAATCCAAATATTCGAGATTTACACTACAACGAAGGCTCATGCTATGTTCATTTTGCTTATCACACTCTGTCACCTGGCTACGAGGGATCAATCGGCATCCATCTGCTGCTGATACCCCGAGGACTGAGGCACTGCTTTCAGTTACACAGCACCCTAACTCGACAGAAGCAGTCACTATGTACACTCTATTATGAATTTTAGAAAACCGCACGTTTTCCGTTTTCGAAAATATTTTTGAGGTTTGTCCACAACTGACATATTTGTTGCAACTTAATTATGGACATGAAGGATAATTAAAGATAACTTACGAAGTGTACGCATTACATAATAATTCTAGACAGCTGGCCCGGTTTCAGGTACCTGCAAAAACCTCAATAATTCCTCAAATGTTGCATTTTTCATAGAACTGTGTTTCGCACTTTCACTGTTCTTCCTCACAATATTTCACTCCAAGACATACAGCATGTCCCATAACACGTCTGACGAACTTCAACTGGTACTTCACTGCCTGAGAATGAACAACTGTATATCAATACGGGCCCAAAATTTTTGCCGTTGTCAGGGCCTGTTCCAGCTGAACGCCTTCACCAGCCCAATTAGCTAAACAGTATAGTAAAAAGCGGCGTTACCTCCACTGGTATATAGGACAAGCATTTGCCACTTGTAGACACACTTGCCACTTCGTAACAACAGTACATTGGTACAAATACTGACCACTGTCTGTTTCCCACTGTCGGTAAATGTGACACAAGTTAGAGAATTCAACCTGTTGCGTTCCCACGACTCGATTACACTCGACAAGGAGATACGAAACGTGTGTTAGCTATCAGTATCAGTGCGAGGTCGTGGAAAGGCAATCGCAATGGCAAGGCAAACATCCGGCAAACGTGCCCGAGTACAGGTTGTAGTCACACATCAATCGTACAGCATGACGATTACTCACTTGACTTCCTGTAGAATGTGTAACTATTTGCTCATTTCTCAAATACACTAGTGGTGGGAACGCGGCTTTCGAGATTAATCGTTCTGTCGAATTTTCCGCCTCGTTACCAGCAGCCTCGACCGCGAGTTAACTCGCAGAGGGACCTTTCAAGTTTCTGTGGGATACCCTGACTCTTCCCGCATGGTCTAGTCCTTCCACTGCACCTCCCTTTGGCCCCTAACACGATGGCCACGTCGACATGACGATTAGAGTCTCTAACACTATTCACCTACTCTGAGGCTCAGTTTTAAGACAAATGTCTGATCATAAGCAAACACGGGGCACGGTCTCTCTCCTCCAGTCACGGCAGCTTACAGCCAATTCCACCACAGTCTTTCTGGGTTCAAATCCCCAGAATCCAACCCAAGTCTTCTCCCTCCAGTATAAACATCCCTTAGTAAGAAGATGTATAGGCCTCCAGACACGACGACAGAACCTGTAAGCGTAAACCCACCTCCTGTCAACATCCTAAGGCACAGTATACGCAATTCGCTCACAGAAATAGTTTATAATAGCAAGAAATTACGATTTCTTCGTGAAAGTTTCTGCACTTAGTTGTATTGTTGGTTGATTGGGTGGGTTCAGGCAGCCTCTCACCGAGCCGACGGAAGTGAGGTAGAATTAAGAGTAAAGTGAAACAAAATGGGACCCTAGCAAGAGACGTTTCTGAGTGAAGTGATAAAGACCCGAAAGTAAAAGAGCAAATTAAAGTACAAACTCGCACAAATGATATGTGGGGACAAAAATAAACGTACCGATGGGAGACGGTGCGGAGCGAAAGCAAGAAGAATGCGGTAAATGAGACGGCAGCACTACTTCCTCATAACATTATCATTAAAGCAGCGTATTTTAAAGGCTGCTGCATAATACTACAAAGAACTTAAAATCCAGGGAAAAATAAGAAACCCGCTTGCGAGTAAGTATTGTTAAAATACGATACACTTCGTATACAGTATATTGCGAAAAGCGACTACTGGCTTCGTTATGTCTGTCTGTCCGTCTATCCATTAATCCGCTTGGAACAACTCGGCTCCCACTGAACGGATTTTCATGAAATTTGATATTTCAGTATTTTTCGAAAGACTGTTGAGAAAATTCAAGTTTCATGAAAATCGGGCAACAACAACGGGTACATTACATACAGACCAGCATAGTTCTGTCATATCTCGCTCAGTTCTTCTAAGAATGAAAAAAGTTTCAGACAAATTTGTAGTGGATATCAAAACACACATTTTGTGCTCAATAACTTTTTTTAAAAAAAATCGTGCAGTTTATGAGATAATGTGGAAAAATACTGTATGGCCACAGAGGACATTATGGCGCATGCGCATTGCATGCTTGATAACTAAGGCTAAACACACACTCACAATACCTAATACTCATTGCTTTTCCACTGCAACAATGGTTGCAGGAACGCGCCTCAATGTTACGTTATACATACATTGTATTGTGTTTGAGTAAGGTTAGGTAATTCAGTATGTGACTAGGTCATAAGCTGGTAACAACTATATGGCTGTTCGATTCCTAACAAGGGCATGGGATTTCTTTTTGTCTCCACCATATTCCAACAGGTTCTACAGTCCACCCAGTTCCCCCCACCCCACCCTCAAATTCAATAGGTACCAGGGGCTCCTTCCCAAGAGTAAAGAGGAAGAGGCATGAAGCTGACAACTCCCCTCCATCTAGTGTCAAAATTAAAAATACATGGAACTACCACCCCACTGCCAAATACAGGTTCATGCCATGCACTAGAAAATTTTATGTCTCATTACCGAATTAGATTTGAGGTGCACACAGTGGCAGATACGAAGACTTGGTTTTTGGAATCTGACACCATTTAGTCACATAGATCAGTGCCCCTCTACCCAACAGCATAGCACCTATACAAACCATTTTTAAACCCGCTAAAATAAAAAAAAATAAATAAATAAAAAAAAACCTTCAAACCCAGTTCATATGTAGATTATTCCAGCTCCCTGATTTTTAAGCACCCATCCAAGGCTGTATCTTTGATGCTTATATCCTGCCACCAGTGACAAAACGTGGGCGACTTTGAAACTGTACCTTGCAAGGTAATACATAACCTGGGCATGAAGTCAACTTGCTCTATACACTTTTGACCTGGACACAATACTTAGGAGAAGCTGAAAGCAACAGGTTAACTGCAATGAATAGCATTCTTCTTGGACTGCTTGATCCTTCAAGATGAGACCCAATAGGTTGTCCCGAAACGTCGGTAAGAAACTACCATTCTACACTGCGTAAAATCCCCAAAGAGTGCAGACCTCATCTACACTGAATAGATTCATCAACCATTTGTTAACTTAGTCATTTGCAATTATAACATTCTGTGGTTAGTAACTGTTAGGTTTTTTTAAAAAAGCTCAAAATTTGCATATTTTAATAATAAAAGTAGCAGTTGCAAGTACTCTACATAATTTTACATTATCATGTCAATGACATGTTTTTATGTAACTGATACAATTTTTTTTATGTGACTTACATAGCACAGTTGTCAGTATATGGACTATTGTGGGTCAACTGCAGATGAAGGAATACAGAGAACTGGTAGAATGATACTGATGAGGGAAACTAAAGCCTTCACAGAAAACAACCGTTCCCATGCCACTCTGACCACCACACAGCCCACAAGAATTGTCATGATTAAACAAAACAATTCAGACAAATTCTGTAAACTATGTTATAATATCCGATAACATCAGAACCTGATTCTTATTCTTCATTGAATGGCAGACACACTAATGCCTGCTCCAGTCTCAAATGTCACTTTCACATTTTCCTTGCTCATTCCTACCAATGCTCACAAGATTACCAAAAATATTTCTCACTAATGCAAAACCTGCCTCAGCAAATAACTGCCACAGATACCTTCTCATGTATCATATTGTTTTCCCACCCCACAAGTTTACATACCGCCATGCTGGATGATTTTAGGATAACTTTCAAGTTGACCTTCATGACAGCCATTTCATAAATACATATTACACATACTTCATTATTCCACCTTATCTTTAAACTGTGATCTTTTGAGACAGCAATACCATGTAGTCCAGTAGAAGTCTACTGGCATTTTGGTGGGTCACAAGCTACTGCCTTCATCTGAAAATGGAGGTAACAAGATCCTCCAAAACACTGGCACCCATCTACCAGACTCAGCTGTGGTACATCCCAAAATACTGCAAATTAATATTCACTTCTGTGTAAACATCAGATATGATACTCAGCATATCCCTATTTTCTTTTTTAGAAACAAGTATAAAACCACCAGACTGATCTGATGAATTACTGACACAGTTTCACATCTGGACTGCAAAGATGACCAGAATTCTCCTGCTACACCTTCACACAATTTTCCTCAGTTACTCCCAGACAAATCCAATATTCCCTTACATCATTTATTACAGAATTTTCCAACTCTCATTGTTTTACTGCTAAAGAATAGAGTGCAAACTTTCATGATTCAATGAGGCAGCTGATGCAGAAAGCAATTTTAATTCACACATGGAGCAAAAACTCTATATTGATTACAACATGAATTACTCTTTGTGAATAAGAACAGGCTTTCTTAAGATCAAATCTGTATAAAAAGATGGCATGGCGGACATAAATGTTATCCTGCACAACCAAGAGAATAATCTAGCACAGCAAATATTAGATGACAGCCTTAGTTAGCTGCAATTATGTTAATTATACAAAATGAAGGAAGGCTGTCCACTTGGCCTGCAATCATTCACTCAATAACATGCAGTTCAGGTCACAACTCCCTGATGAAACTCCCTCAGGACCTGGCCAGTGGCTCATCAGGGAATTTTCCAAATCATGGGTGGTTAACACATATAGTATAAACATCATAAACAGGACTAAAGAAAATACAGTAACAAGTTGATCCTCACACAAAACAGTGAAATCTACACCAGCTTCACACCAGGACTGCTAAATGTAAACAAACTCTTCCACACTGATGCCAACTCACTCACCCCAGAAGGCACAGTGCATAATCAAAACAAATTCAAACTTATGAAATTTACAATAAACATCCAACTTAGATAAAAAATAAAAAATATATAAGGTAAACTATGATAAAAACATGCAATTTTAACATTTATCATATATTATTTGTGACCATGGGAGGTGCCGGCTCATGCAATTCCAGATTAGGGAAGTGCAACCCACACTACTTGAGACACAAAGTAAATCAATGGAAATTCACAATAACCTCATAAAAATTCAGAATGCTGTACACAGAAATGTGCCTTCAGCACATTGTTTAATTCAGCATTGAGCTACAAACCCATCTAGACATGCTGTCCTATTATTCTTGTCCCTCCCACACCTCATCCTTCTTTCAGCTTATGTTTTGCTACAACCAAACCCAAAATCTGGTTTCAATTCAGACTGTGGCCTCCTGAGTTGTGAAAGGGGACACGGAATGACCCTCCCTGTGCTGCCCTGAAGACAGCATGTTGGTACTCCCTGGATACCAACTGGCCACACAATGTCACAACCCAGAAGCCCAAAATCTCAGTATTCACTGCTGCACAAACCTAAAATATTACATAACCTTTCTTCCTTGTCACGTGAGAAGCAATGACACTGTTTCTGGTAGACACTGCTACCATCAATATGTGTACTCTTACCATCATGGGTTTCTTTCATGCTTTAATACCAACATTTGACTGAAACTAATTCATTCATGAGCACCTTACACAGAGAGACCTTTATGCTCTATGGCAGATACTAAAGTGGCACTTCCTTCTCCTTCTGTACAAAGAAATTACCGTGATATTCCAAATCAATTGACCATGCACATAATTAACTAACAGAACACTAAAGAGTCCTTCTTCAGAAGATAACTGTTGCTCAGCTTCTCAACATATTCCTTACCTCTTATTTGAAGCCAAGGGTTCATAATTATTTCACAAAAAACGCCACTGTCAAGCATTCCTAACTTACAACCTGCCAGGGGCAAGAACTATTGACAAAAGTAACCACATCACTGAATATAAGTCACCACATCACACGTTAAAAAAAATAAAATAAAAACATGGAGACAATACAGTTTAGCCATAACATGTGAGTGCACTTTGCTACCACACGTTTGACTTTTTAAAAACACTCCAACATCTAGGACATCAATGACAGTTTGTTCATAAAATATCATCTTCTCTTGGGATTACAAAGGCTCTGGATTTTTGTTACAAAAGTGTTGGACATATGGATAGTGGATATCAAATTTACATCAAAGATAAAAACTATATGGTTTAGATGTCAAGTCTGTGGCATTTCAGAATAAACTATCATGTTAACAGTCTGCCAAAGTAATAAAAATAAATGTCACATCCAAAAACTAAGCTACATACAGCGGATTTAATGACAACTAAGAACTGAAACAACTGTAAAAATGTTAGTGTAATGATGAAATTATAACAGCTTTGTTTAACGTGTAACGGAATTTAAATATATTGCATTTCGTACAATTTTCTGCTACATCTGGTACAAAATGTGGATCACGTGTTATCTCAGCCGACCATCAATGTCACCATCCATGGTTTCCAATAAAAATACACTTCAAGTAAGTCATTTCTACAAAGAAAAATTCTGAAAATTTTCATTACCAAAACAGAATGGCGAAACAAAGGACCTGTGTCATTTGTTCATCAACTGAATTCTTGAAATTCTGAACACTGGTTTCAAGTGTGAACATAACCTTACCACAATCAAAATTCTTTCTTAGAACAATACTGTGTCTCAACTGTTGCAATTTTAAGTTTTCAGTGACTGTTGTCACTAATTCGAAGCAACATTCACGCCTGCGTTTTTCGGATGTTTACGATTTTGTACAGCAAATGCATTATGTTAACCACCTAATAACACAGAACACACACTACAAGGAGAAATAATACACTTGTAGTTTACCTGATTTTTCACATTAATAAGAAGCTGTGTGTTTACAATACTGATGAAGTACAAACAATAGAACACGCCCACATAGCAGGCACAACTAGCACCACGTCTAACACTCATTTTGCGACGCACCTTCACTGTATTCTCGCAACGTCACTACCATCAACTCGCCATAACAAGCACCGTAACGCGACTAAATACCGGAATATACTTCGCACAGTTACCCATAGAGCGCACCACTACACAGTCGACTGCGACGCTACTCGCGGCGAAATACACGATGCAAATAGTAGTACATCAGACATGGCGTTAAATGTGCTCAGGGTTAAGAATAAAATTTATAATCACGTGCATACAGTATTTTGCTATCAGGCCACATATTGTCCTGACAGTTTTATATTCCTAACCTCCCCAGACAAATGCCAGGATAGTAGGCCATCACGGTTCTAACTCCGATGAGGACGAAATTTTCCGGGCTCATCCAGTCCGGCACCAAGACCTACCTACCCTGTGCGATGGTTACCGGGTCTCTTTCCTGTGGTAAAGCGGCCGGGGCCTGGCGTTGACCACCCACCGCCTTCTAGCGCAGATTTATACCTCCAGCTCCCCTCCATGACTGCTTGGCAAGTTACAGATAACCTGGGCTTTTACCTTAAAGGATGCAAAGTATAGCAAAATTGAAATTGTAGATGACTTAGTACAAATATACAATATAATGAAGGCAGTTATGATAATTTTTCAAACATCTTTTTTAAAGTATCTTATAATTAAATAAACACACTGAGGTGGCCAGTTGGAGGAGTTACTGGCAGGCTGTAATTGTCAATCCTATGTGTGTTTCCCCCCACCAGCAGGGGTGTCAGCAGCAAAGTACAAGGTGGTGGATACACTGCACAATCTGGGGATTTTGACACAATTTACTTTTCATGTTTAATAGTTTATTAAATCAAAAATTCTATGAAGACAAAACTCAAACCTCATACAGTTCCTGCAGTATTGGTCAAAGCACATTTAAAGATTTTAATGAAATAAAAGCTATGTCACTGTATTTTCCAGCATTATTCGTCAATAAATCTGGTCACTTTACATATAGGTAATGTACACCACCTTGCAAAAGGTCCTGCCCAGCAGAATCACATTTTCAAACTTTAGTAGCTGTATGTCCAGGATTGTTTGCAGTCAATGGTAGTGAATGTGTGACTGAAACTATGCTTCCAAAAGAAGCAAGATCCTTCAACATTAATCATCTCCTTTGGTATGTAAACACTTTCTGCATTCATTGCTTTCAAGATTATAGTCAGTTCTTTTATAAGTAACATAATCTGTAGCTGCAGTCTCTCCAGTGATCATGATACTCTGGAATGTATCCCAACACTGAAAGTCGTTAAACCACCTCCAACTTTTGGAAAAAGGTGTATGTTCTTTTGTGTTTTCTCTGACCTTCAAACTAATGCCTCACATTCTCTTCAGTGACCACCCCAGAAATGGTAGATTTGTGTTGGTTCTGATTCTTGATCCATGTCTATGTTCCCAACTGTATCAGACCCAGGCTTTGTAGCAGATGCCAACAGGCTTCATGTACATCACTGGGTGTGTCCAAATCACTGACAGTAGAAGCACCAAGTAGGAGTTTGAACAGGCAGGTATGCAGGAACTTCCTAATATCCAACAATGATGATGTCACAAAAAGCACATACTCAGAATATCAAGATCAGAATTCTGAGGAGAATGATTTCCAGGCTAGCCCATATATTTTTCCTCAAAACAGACTACTTAGCAAGGGCAGTGAGGATGTCCTTGTTGCTCATCCCATCCAGGGGCTCACTGCTAATAACTCTCCAACACAAGATGCTGCTCAACATGAATAAAATATGAGCAAAATAGCTGTTCTTAAAAACATCAACCTCCCCCCTTGATACTGATTGTCATCTGAACAGGGTATCATTCTTCAATTCACATACACTCAGTCGTCTTTTAGTACGTCACACAGGATTATACTTTATTTTAAATGATTCATGATCATGCACTGATGATCCATTACAAGATACATGACTAGCAAGGGCATATACAGATATGTAATTTTATTGTATTGTACACAGCACAGACTTCTACATATTTCAGTCACCTATTGTGGCCCATATTCAGGGAGGCATTCTTTGAAGGATATATTACATAGAATGTCCTAACAATTTCATTTACAAATATAATTTCAAAATAATTTAAAAACACAAAATGTTGCATTTTCAATAGACGTATATAATTATATTAAAATATATAATATTGATAAAAAAGTTTGTGCTGAGTAGCATGTTGATATGCTTTGTGTATGGGGATACCATCCAAGTGGAGGTGGTGGTGATGTGCCTGCTGGTTATGCTGTACAGAGTAACCAACAGTCAACACCTTGAAGATGGCCACAATAAGTGGCCAAAACATGTGGGAGGCTACGCTGTTTACAATACAATACATTTAATTATCTCTACATGCACATATTGTTCACATATCACATAATATACTTTAACTAGTCTTCTTTACTTTTAAATCTAAAAATCATGGAACTAGGCACCAGCATTTCCACACTGACAGTCATAGCAGACAATGCTGTGTTCTTCTCTACATCATGTTACAGGCACACAGATCTCATGGTGTAAGTGTTCCCCATTTGAAACCAGTGGCATGAGACTACCATTGAGAGATGGAGAGAAGACACCATATTTGTTTTCAGAATTGTGCTGTTGTGGGGACCCTAACAATAACTTCACCTCACAAAAGGTATCATAGGAGTACCTCTCTAAAAATCACTGACATTAAGAAACACGACAGAAAATCCTACACTACGATCAAGCTGCAAATTTATGCCCATGCACTATGGGTAACTGCCTAGGCTCCCACACTACACTCTGACAACATACATGGGTAATGCCATAAGACAACTGTCTCTTTTGAGCAACATTGTGGCACAGAGGTTAATAAAGTACATAAGTTTGAAAGAAACCAACATGTAAATATTATCATCAGATTGGGATACAGGAATGCTAAGAAATTTCATGATCAAACACAATCTTGTTGGCGACCTCATTCAGGAAATGAAGTCCATTAAGTGCAAGAGTGTTCATAAATGAAGACAGCAGTTCTTCATAGCAGAAAATCATCAGAGTGCCAGTGAGCACCACATTAAGCATGCCCTACTGTATTTAACAGATGCAAGGTGGATACAAACATTTCAAAATGCAAGAGTGTCTACTACCAATATGCACGATAGTGAACATTCCATGTTTGTTCACAACACGTTAGTGGCCCTAGTTAAACACTCCATGAATGACATGTGATGGACTGTGAAGGAATTACCCTCACATACGGGGATTCCTGGGTCTCCAGTGCTCTGAATTTAGTGACAAGGCATGAAATAGAACGTGATTGCTACCAGGTGGTTGCCACACAATTTAAATGTGGTATAAGAATGAACATGCTGTAACGCATGAAATTATCAATCTGGAACAGTTTTGTTGCACATGGAACAAATCAAATCAGACAACTGCAGCCAATGAAACATTGGCAAGAACAAACAAACAGGGACACAACAACACTCCTCTTAAAGGTGTCTTCCACAGTCACCATGAAAATGCAAGTTTCAACAGGGTTACTGTGAATGTGCAATATTACCAGTCATTCTGCAATACTTCCTATGCCTGCTGAGAGGAGAAAGTGTCCCACACCAGTTGAAAATGCCATCATACACGATAATGCTACAACAAACACAGCGGGGACTATTACAAAAATTCTCCAGTACTGGAGTGTGGAGTGTCACAGCACACTCCCTGTTCTCTCAACCTCAGTCCGTGTGACTAAGGTCCGATTGCCATACAAAAGCAGCCACTGCGTAGGGAAAAAATTTGTAAACAGAAAAGGGATCTGAACAGCAGCCTGGTGCTAAGTGGCACAGATTAGCACACAAGGTGATCCCAGTGGTACTTGCCAACTTGCCTGTCACTGGCAACAAACTGTAAATAAAATTAGGAACTAATATGACCCTGTACAGTGCAGTAAGTACAGTAAGTATGCTATATGCTGACAAACCAAAGTTCATATCCTTGCAGGGGCAAGATATTTTTCACCCCCAAAACATTCACACCAAATCTAGGGCCCACCCAGCCTCCCATTCAGTGGGTACCGGGAGTTTTCCCTTGGGACAGAACAGCCAGAGCATGAGGTTGACAATTCACTACCATCTAGTGCCAAGGTTAAGAATGACAGAACTATAATTTTACTCACACGTATGCCTTCATGGAGTTAACAGGGGTAGCTTTACTTTTCTTCTTTTACTAATATATAAGTTGCCAACAGCTGGCTGAGTAGTTTGTGTGGCATTTTTTGTACCACATTCACTCCATATGAAACAATAAAAGAAACTATGATTTATAAAATATGTGTTTTCTCAGCCACCTGCCACTGGCTTCTATAAAGATATCCACATCTGATGGTAACATTTACAAGCACATGGCATGTGCTTTCAAACATTTCCTGTGTTGCAAAATGTTTTGCCCAAAAAAATTGTTCCCATAACATATGGAGTGACTCTGATATATATAGAGATCTACACAGCAGAATGGACTTGTACTTGATTACATCATAGCTCCCTGCCACAAGTAACATATAAAAACAGTGCATCCAGTCAAACAGTGAAATGTCTGTCAGGAAAACATCTGGCCTAGGTGTACATATAAGACCTTTCAACCACGAACACAGCACTTTTTATTGCCACATACATCAAAGTTACAGACATGTTTTGGCTGAGCTACTCAGCCACCTTCAAAATCTGAAAAATGTTTGGATATATGCATAGGAAATCAATGTTTACATTTCAAGTAAGTGAGTTAAAAATACAAGGCATAAAATGTAGGTATACAGTTGATGTTCTTACACAGGGATGAGATCTTAATCCTTTTACAGAAAACTTTTTATGCATTTTCTCTCTTCTTCTTCTGCTGGTTGTGTATTAGCCCCTTCATTTATGTTACTCTTAACACTTTCATCTCATAGCCAAAATCAATTGTATTCTTTTACTTACAATCAATTATTGTGATCATGTCTATGTTGGGTTATTCTGTTGGCACAATATATGCTGTCATTTTTATCTTACCTTAAATTTGAAACATCTTTTTTGTTGCTTGCATGAATTAGGTTCACTACATATCTACATTTCCAGGTCTTCCATCAGTATATTTAATGTGCACATTTTTCTTAGATTTCATGCTCCTTTGCAAGATCCCTGCATAAATGCTGTACTCTCTCTGGAAATTTTGCAAGTATCATCCAAATATGTCATCCTTAATGGTATGAACATAAAGTAATTAAAAGAAGTTGTGTGCATGGTTGAAAAGTGTTTTCTTCTTTCTACAATTTCACTGACACACCAATGCAAATGGACATCTCATTTCAAACTTATGCCACCTGGAGTTCAAACAGAATACTACTTGTTGCACCTGACACATGGCACAACTCCAGACTGAAACACACAAGGAGTGAGAAGGGACCACTCGATCTTCAGTTCTCAGTTTCCTCAGGTGTGGCACATGTTACAAATTGTACCACAACTGTGGGCAAGCTCAATGGATAAAATTGCCGCCTGGAATGACACAGGTGAAATATACACATTGGACAACAACGTGTAGGGAAAATACAATATAGGAGAAGCATGTCAAGCAGAATAGACTAAAAAGAGGAAAAATAAAAGAACTGTCATTACATAAAACACTGAAATTGGCAAATTCTGTTACGGATAGAATATGATGCTTATGAATATCACTTCCACACGTGTTCCACACAGAAAGATTCCCACAAAAGAAGACAAAAGAAACAACTACAGAATGGTATAAAAAACAAATGAAAAAGTACAGGCTGTCCATTTTATCATGCCTCTGAACATGACAACTGTCACATGAGCTTTAACTTATAAGAAGATGACATTAGCCAGGAAATTTCTTGCCTTGAAGATGGACTACCTTATTTCACACAAGAGTATCAGACTAATCTAAACTCATGGTGTATGCAGGCTGCCTATGTGATGAAGCTCTCTTGGTCATGCATGTGATAAAATGAATATCTAGTAACTAAATCTTCAGAGCTTCATATACATATCCCTACCATAATACAGACTAATCTACCTCAACAGCCACCCATTTCCATGAATAAAGTCTAACGCACGACAAAAGAGAAAGGGCATTGCCCATACCACATGCACAGATCCCCTTCAAATAAGACAGCATACTGAATGACATCTTGCACACATCATATGAGCTAGAGCAATTCCAATTACATCTGTGTACATCCCACTTCATATTTATACAGTAGGTGGGCTGCATTTTTATGAACACCAAATTAAAAATGGCACTTTTCACAACGAAACCAATGCTGTCCCCACAAGCCACACAGGTCTACGAATGATTTAATATCATATTATGGTATCATACAGATATAGACACTACCCACTGTATTTGTGTAGATTACATCACACACAAAAATGAATGCTCTCCATTATGTACAACCTGATGATTCTTTAAAGCACTTCGGTATTTGAATGATTTTTTACAAATATGACTTGAAAATGGACGCTCCCCCATATGTGTGCATAGATGTACTTTAAGATTACCATAGAATGAGAATGATTTCTTACATACATTACACAAAAATTGGTGGTCTACATTATGTATTATTACACGCTTCGTTCAACAACTTTGCCAATTGAATTATTTGTTACATACATCACACAAAAATGGATGCTCAACATATGCATCCTTTTTAGATGTCCACTCAGATATCATTGCTTCCTGAATAACTGTTACACACATAACATAAAAGTGACACTCTCCGTCAGGAAGCCTTACATCACTTTGTTGATTGAATGATTTGTTACACATGTCACACAAAAATGGGTGTGTGTAGATGTTGCTTTAAGGCACAATATTCTGTGAATGATTTTTTACACACACAGCACAAAAATGGAGGCCCCTCAATATGTGTGCACAGATGTGTTTCATCATGACACTTTTCTGTTAATGATTCCTAACTCACATCACACAAAATTGGGTGCTGTCCACTGTGGACTTTCTGATGCACCTTCAGGCTCTGTCACTACCTGAATGATTTTTTACACACATCACACAAATAAGAATGCTTAGGTGCATGTCTCTTTACATAGTTTGCCGAGTAAGTGGCTTACTAAAAATATCATTGGGATACTGTGCCCAACAATAAGTCTGTGCAATGTTGTAATAACAGTAGGTGGTTCACAAGTAGGACCAATCAACTGTTTGCACTGAAGGGTAAACCATACAGTTATTGGCCACTTAAGGGAAATTTTCTCCTTTTTACGTAGCAGATGTCAGGGATCTTGTTTGAAAGTAATTTGAAATATATTTTTGGAATGCTTCTTTATTCCTTAAAACACATACAAAGTTACAAGTATGAGAAAAACTTACAAGAATACGATATGAAACTTCATAATATAAGTTACACAAAGGCACAGTTATTGGCCACTTCAGACAGTTATTGGCCATGGATGTTGCAGTAATTGGCCACTTACTTATTTTCAGCAATATTGTGAAATATATCTACAATATGTATCCTTAACCATTCATAGTGCTGTAATGTTCAGAAACTAGAGAATCTATTTTACTTTTGCTTATTTGCAAGGCTAAATAATTCATCTATATCATCATCATCATCATCATCACATTCATCATAATCACTCTCTTCTTCCTCCCATTTTTTATTGTTAGGCCTACTGCCCTCAGACGGTTTCACTTTGTAACACTTGTGACAGAGGAATTCATCTCCATCTTCAGAAATGGGAATGTGCTCCTTATGATATTTTGGAATACATTTTCCATGGAAGGCATTGTTACAACCATCGCAATGTAGGCCTCTCCCAGATTCAGATTTGATAGTTTTATGACTACTGGAGCAAGAAGAATCAACTCCAGTTTTCGTGAATAATAGTCACAGCAGGCACTAGTTTGTCCTTCTTTTCTTTTGCTTGTATACATTTTTGTTTTCTTGCTTCTTTTTTTTTTTCCTCTTCTCTACGTTTGGCAAGTTTCTTCTTCTCAGACACTTCTTGGTATCTTCTTGATGTTATGGCATATGACTGTCTTTCCATCTATCTTTTCCCCTTGCGTTTTGGTGTGTTAGACCACACAAGAGACTCCTTCATACCTTCAGTTTGGACACCTTTTATAACACAAGAGACCTTACTGCTTGCACTGCTCGTAGACTGCACAGCATACATTTCACTACAAGAGCCACAATCATCCCCATTTTTGTGGCTGTTCAAAGAATTGTTTTGTACGGTACCAAACAGATCAGCAGTAAATGTCGCTGTTTCATGTGGAGTCAACTCTGTAGTCTCTAGTATTCCTCCTGTAGATGTGAAAGGTTGATCACATGCTTGATCACAATCATTGCCTTTTGAAATTCTTGATTCATCACTTAATATCATTGTGTGATCTCTGTTTTCTTGAAAATATTCCCAGAGATGGAATTGGGTGAAAAATTCTTCCTTATTTTCTTGAAAGATTATTTCATTCATTCTTCTGAACTTTTCTTCTTTCTCCTTCCCAACAATGTTAACAAATGTGGCGTAGTCCATGGAAGAATCTTCATTACGTTTTATAGTACAAGGATCTTGCCTACCAATCTTTCATTTGTTGGCCTAGTTGTATTTTTATTAAGGCATTTGGTTTAAGCCACAGCATTTGCATTCAGTGGATACAGACCACATGCCTGGAAACCTTTGACGAGTGTTTCAGGTTTTGCGGCAAAATCGATGACTTATCTCAGGAGGGGTGCAAATGTCACTTTATTCAGAATTTCACCTGGGTGTTTTGCATGCCAGTCTCTCACAGCTTTCCCCCAAAACATTTTTAATGGATGAACACAGCCACATCCACAGGATGCAGTATTCTAGTAGCATTTGGATAGAGTACTATTATTTCTATCTTCAGCTTATTACACAAAACACTCAACTGATACATGAGGTGAGACTTGTGGCCATCAACAATCAACACCACAGGGAATATTACCCCTTGCAAAACGAGAAATGGGTGAAAAATGTTAGCAATTCCCTATTCAGCGGGAACTGACTGAGCAAGCTTCACAGGAATCTTTTTATAGGGATACACGATCACTGGATAACATTTTTTCCCATTTGCTGAAAATGAAAACATTACAATTATATTTTCCTTGGATGATCCCTCGTCAATTGAACAGACATTTTTTGCCCCCTTCTCCGCTAAGACACTACCTGTAGATGGACATATCTGAAACCCAGTTTCATCTCCATTAAATATCCTGGAGGGATCATCCATAACTTCTTCCAAATTATTCTCTCTTATATATATTCTTGCACTTCATCAAACCATTTCCTTATGTTCTCTTCTGACACACATGAACTTGCTGCAGTTACCACCTCATTCATTCTTTAGACTATTTCAGGATGATGTCATAGAAAAGCCTACATATACAGCAAAACAGAACCGTAAATAACTCATTACACCTCGTATAATTCCATTCCCACAAAAAGAGTGGGTCTTAATGGTTATAGAAGTGCAAAATTAAATGTAGCTTACACATTACAAATGCTGAGTGAAATTTCTCCTTTACCTTTATCCAGCCTTCTCCAGGGCGATTATTTTTAAATGGATTCGGCCTTGGATATGATGTCAAGAAATTCTGGACACTTGAGTTATCATCTTTTTTCCTAAGAAAACGCTTTCATTGCCAATTCCAATATCCACCTTAAATTAGAAACAACAATATCCTTTAGTTATAAAATAATCAACATAATGCCTAGGCCTAGCTGAAATGTGTTTTTGCCCCTAAATAATAAGTCAGTGATTTCCAACATCTCCCTCACCTGATTAACATTTGTTCTTCTTCATGCAAAAGAACTGGTGATGAACCAAAAGATTCGTTGTGTCCTGGGTTTTTTAATTTAAACTGCAAACTTGTCTGAGGTATGCCGTATTTCTTTGCTACAGCTCTCAGTGAGCGCTCAGGATTACTTTGTAGTTCTTGAAGTGCTACCTCCATAGAGGCAGGATCATAAATGGCTCATTTAGGCATTGTGGTAGCCTAGACCCTAAAACAGGCTAAGTACAATATTTATACAGTAATGGGCCACATGTAATTCAGTTATTGGTCAGGTGGCCAATAACTGTAAAGACTGACTATAGAAAGGAATCCTCAAATCTCACTCAAAAGAAGCACAAATGTGTCATGCTACAATTAAAAAATTGCAAACTTTCATATTTATTTATATCATATTTATTGGCAAGGGTGGCCAATCACTAAAAAATTGTGGTTCAGTACTTCCAGTTATATGCCACCCATCATTCAGGACTTGAATTTCAATACGTTTACTAAAACTTACTTAGTTCTCTGTACATGCATGTTACTTACCTATTGAATGATTCTCAGGGCAGTAGAAACAAAAATGCAGCAAATGCCTTAAAATAACTTCAGTCCTTAATAAATTCGCAAGAATTACCACATTAACAGCACATCATTACAACAGAGCAGCCATCTTAACTTCTCAGAGTAAAGAGTGGTAGAAGAAAGTGTAAAACTGAAGGAGGGAAACATGAGGCTAACATCTGGTGGCAGAATTAAGAAGTTATGCAAAGAGTCACTCTTATCATAAGATGATATATCCCCATTGACCAATTACTGTAAGGTGGCCAGTGGGTATGATTTACCCAACCTCTGCTTCTTTTGGTAAAAGTACAACTTGGAAGGGGGGGGGGGGGACGTAAATGTTCAGAGCAACAAGTGTCAATGAATATATGTAACACAGTGCAGTCGCAATGAATATCCACAAATGTAAGTTAATGTGTTAGATGTAACACAGTGCTGTCACATTGAGCATTCCCAAGTTTGACAGTGACTGAGTAACTGCATAATGGTCAAGATTATGATTAATACATTTGTAATATCATTCACTAAAAATAAGCCAATAAGAAACCGAGATAAATTTTGTCTCAATTGACACAACTCCCATTTATTGATAAACTCCTTTTGTTAACAGTAAATCACTGTAAGTTTTGGCTTTTAAAGCCATTATCAGGCTAAGCTGTTGTAAGAGTACAATATATCAAGGGGAAACCTGACACCACAGCCATCCATTGATGTGGTATCAAGATCTCCAACCTTACAGCATTTCATTCATATATATTATTATTACCTATTTAACCTTGCAGTTACAACATTGCATTATATTATTATTATTATTATTATTATTATTATTATTATTATTATTATTATTATTA
>Ga0123352_10003970_pt1 | contig 21643 bp, 17 predicted proteins | sample TergutLab28metaG_FD_89700 | JGI IMG/M metagenome (GOLD analysis project Ga0123352, IMG submission 89700) | Labiotermes labralis P1 segment gut microbial communities from Petit-Saut dam, French Guiana - Lab288 P1 | ecosystem: Host-associated > Arthropoda: Insects > Digestive system > Gut ...
CCACAAAAAAAATATTACGCCAATATTCACCGCTGAGAGAACTCAAATCGGTCTCTGGATTAACGTTTGAAGCCAGTATCTCCCGATAACAAACAGCGACGTTCGTCATTACTGATGCTCGGTGTTCGACCTCTCAATCGGCGACCAGAAGGCGGAAAAGCGTCGACACAAACAGCTCAAACATAGCTCTATTGTGGTGCTTAGGAACGATCTGAGCGATGGATCTGGCAGCTCGTTGGGCGTGGAGTACACGCGGGCTTCTTAACAACTCCGCTCGCCAGCAGCTTTTAAACTCGTCTTGTCTCACCACAAGCGAGTAAACTGGCTGGCTAGTAAATCCAAGCGAGTGAATCTGAAATCGGTTCAAATGTACTGTACTCGCTACTGGCAGGCCAGTTGTAGACTCGCTCATTGTAATTTTCAGGCGAGGCATCCCCGTTGCGTTTTCAATGAATAATAGAATATATATATATAATTTCACAGCCTAACTCAACATTACTATATGTTAATAAAATTCATAGATAATTAAAGAATTGTAACAGCGGCATGTTTCGGCTATTTCATACAGAGGTGCTGATAAATCCTTAGCCCGCCCAGGAAGGAAACAAGCTACATTCCCCGCATTTTATGGAACTTTGAGGTTCATTACCACATTCAAAAGAGCCCACCACCTGTCCCTCCCCTAGCCAAATCAATACATTCCTCTGCCCATCATATTTTTGACGGGCGCAGCTGGTTTCCTTCCTGGTCGGGCTAAGGACTTATCAGCACCCTGGTAAAGCCATCTTCATGGTGATCCATAAAGTGTTTTATATGGGTCACAGCCTGAAGATGGTTTTATGAAAAAGCCGAAACATGTTATAATTTTTAATTACATTTTAATTGTATTTACGCAATAAAAAGTTGTGTTAGACTATAAATTATATATACATACATATAATATATATATATACTCTATTAAATCGCTGATTGTAATTGATACGGCCCGTCAGCACCTTTTGATATAACACTAAAAGTCTTCAGTTTATCTATGAAATGTCGAATGAAATAATTCGCGCTGGTTCTGTGTTTCTTTCCACCGTTTTACGTGAATATTTAAACAACTCGATAAAACGTACAAGAAGTAAAAGTTTCGACAGAGTTAGACCGTGGATTTTAAGAACAGATTCCTACGGTGTCTCACTTCGTCTTTTAAAGGAATTAGCCAATGAAGATCCACTGTCGTAGAACAATTATCTTAGATTGACTACTGATGAATTCGAAAAGTTACTAAGCATGCTAGAGTGGGCCGGGTAGCTCAGTCGGTATAGCGACTGACTACGGGCTGGACGGTCCGGGATCGAATCCTGTTCGGGACGAGATTTTCCGCCCGTCCAGACCGGCCCTGGGGCCCACCCAACCTCCTGTACAATGGGTACCGTGTCTTTCCCGGAGGTAAAGTGGGGTCGGGGCGTGCTGCTGACCACTCACTCCCTTCTAGTGCCGCGTTCATGGAAGGGTAGAGCTATACCTCAACCCACCTTCTGGGCCACACCGGGCCTGTAACGGGATCACTTTACCTTTACCTTTTACTGAGCATGCTGGAAGGTTTAATAAGCAAGCTAGATACAAGAGTGAGACAGGCAATTCGAACGAGAACAGAACTGGAAATAATATCTAAGGTTTGTTGGCTACTGGTGATAGTGTCTAACAACAGTACACAGCGCGGCGATAGAAAACTAAAGCACTCAACGACAGTCCGCACTGGGAGGCTTGCCAGCAGTCAGCGGGCGAGCCGGTAGAGGCACACCACCTCCCCGTCACTTCCACGATTGCTATGCGATGCACTTGATCCAGTTCGCCACGTGACGCAAACCGCTTATAGAATGCGCTCTCAGTCTCGTGACTATGGGCTAAAGTAGCTGTGTTCAACACTCTCAATTTGATTTCTATGCTTTCACGATCAGCTACGTCAGTCGGTTCTGTAACGCCCATCAGAGTACATGTTAATATAACTCTGTGCAGGTGACCAGAAGGGTCTTCTCACCCGACTACACAGCGTCATATACCAGAAGATCGTAATCTGTAAGATACAAAGTACGAATTACCTTCAACTTACTTTCCTTTCTTGAAGAAATAAACTTGCTTTATGAGACGAGCTTGCTGTCTGTGTGGCTCGTTTCCAGCTTTCAGTTTGCAACAGCAGGCAACAACAGCATGGCTGAAAAACGAATCTGTGAGGGAGCAGCTGTAATAGTGACAATATAGGGTCCTCATACGACGTACCGTTATAAGCATGGGCATCCGAATGAAATTTCTCTCACGGAATTTTTGTAGCAAGTAAAATAAAAACATGGCGAAAGTGCGAAGTGATTCTTTAACTTTTGGTTTCAGCCAGATAATTAGTGAACCACTCGAATCAGACACCTGACACATTGTAGGAAGGGCTGAGGGTGGGGGGGGGTGGTGGTGGTGATAAGATGTGCTGGAGACGTGGCACCCGCGAAAAAGAATTTTGTAGGAAAACGTGTAACGCAGAGGTCATTTGGAAGACCTGAGCTAGGGTTTGGACAAGTGTTAGAGTGTATCTCAAAGAAGAAGGAGTGAGGTCGTGGAATGGATTCAACTGGCTAGGGATAGTGGCCAATTATGGGATCTTGCGAACACGGCAATGAACCTTCGGATTACGTAAAATATGGGGAATGTGACAAGATGAGCGACTGTTAGATTGTCAACAGCGACTTTTCTCGATGGGCTTAATTATTTAAAACACAAACCAACCTACATATTGTGGCTGAAGTATTGTAACAAACATGGCGATGATGATGGTATTGTATCTCACATATTGACTTTTTAGAACGGGTATTTAATTACAAATAAAGGTAATTCTTTTTCTTTAAAAGCATTATTAGATGAAAGGAGACAGTATAACTTAGAGACACATTAGCTTACGAAAAGGCTTTGGACGAAGTAAGAAGAAAGCTGCTATATGACAATGTACAGGACAGAAACATTCCTAATCAATTATTTACAGCAATTATAAAAACATATGAAAACAAGGCAATGAACGTGAAACTAGGCGCCACATTGACACAGCAGATAAATATTAATAAAGGAGTCCGACAAGGCTGCCAAATTTCACCGAATTTATTTAACATACACATAAATCAGATTAATACACAGGGTGTTTCAGCAGGAATAGTAAATGTTTTATGAGGTGGTAGTATGCACTATTCCGAGTAAATAAGTTCATATAAACATGTGTCCAATTTTCAGTGGGTGTGAAGATACAACTGCTTGAAGTTGGCGCGTACAGATTAGATTTTTATCTGTGAGGATGGTTGAAAAGCGAAGTCTACAAAGAAAAAGTAAACATAAGAGACGAATTGGTCGCTCGCATTATGAATAGTGCTGCCCTCATAAAGCAAGAACGCCAAGACGACCTCAGGAGAGCTACACGTACTATTGCCAAGAGGATTGAAAAGTGCATTGAAGTCAATGGTGGGATTTTTGAACATTTACTTTGAACTGCTGCAATTTATTGAGATCATTTACATAACCAATAAATGCAATCAATACGTCATTTTTCTTTCCTTCATACCTTTTGTAAGGTCTTTATGCGTAACATTCAAACAGCTGTATCTCCACACCCAATGAAAATTGGACACATGTTTATATGAACTTATTTACTCGGAATAGTCCATACCACCACCTCGTAAAATATTTACTGTTCCTCCTGAAACACCCTGTTCAATGGAAGGAAAGGAGATAAAAGGAACTTCAATTTTTTTTTTAAGAAATAAAGACATTAAGACACTTTTACCAAATTATAATGGTGGAATCATAAGCTCCCCTACAATTTTCTATACATGAACTGGAGACAGTTACTTACAAATATGGACTAAAAATTTCAACATTGAAAACGAAAACAATGGATTTTAAAGGAAGAGTTCCAGTGAGAAGTAAAATTGTAATAAATAATAATATTATAGAACAAATAAACACTTTCAGTTAGCAGGTTGCTCTATTTCATATCAGAGTGAAAAAGATATTACTGTTAACATATATACAACTTCTCCAGATAAAGGAATTATTGACAGAATTTTAAAATCATCTCAAATCCAAAAATACACTAGACTGAAAATATTTAACATTTTGGTAGCACCTGCTTCATTATACGGGCGCGAAACTTGGGCAATGAAAGAACAGGATAAATCCGGGACAACGTCAGCGAAAATGAAATTTATGAGAAGAACGCCCGAAACATTCGGCAAAGTTACAAAACCAATGAAGATATTTGATCAGAACATAAAATTAACCCAGTTGTAAAGGAAATTCAGAATTACGGAAAGAAATGGGTACAACATTTTTGGCGATGGACAGAGACTTATTGACTCTCTTCATGGAGCAGAGTCCTTCTTGTGAAGCTGACCGGTTCTCAGCTAGTTACGAAATTCCCCGCATTTTATGGAACCCGAAGGTTTATTACTGCATTCACAAGTGCCCGAAACCTGTCCCTATTCTGAGCGGAAAAACAGACTCCCATACATAATTATGAAATATCAGCCACGTGAGAAACGAAGCCAAGGACGACCCCTCAAAAGACTTCTAAACTGTTAGTGGGACCGAAACAAGTTGCGAGACCTAAAAACTTATTATTATTATTATTATTATTATTATTATAAGCATAACTTCCTTAGCTACTCCACAGAGCAGAGTCCTTCTTGAAAAGCTAACCGGTTTTCAGCTAGTCAAGAAATTCCCCGCATTTTATGGAATCCGAAGGTTCATTACCGCATTCACAAGTGTCCGCGACCTGCTCCTGTCCTGAGCCAGCTCGACCCAGTCCATACCCCCACATCCTTCTTCATGAAGATCCATCTTAATATTATAATCCCATCTATGCCTGGGTCTCCCAAGTGGTCTCCTTCCCTCAGGTTTCCCCGCCAAAACCCTGTATACGCTTCTCCTGTCCCCTTACGTGCTACATGCCCTGCCCATCTCATTCTTTTCGATTTTATCACCCGAACAATAGTGGGTGAGGAGTATAGATCATAATGGTCATAATGACGATAGGCATAATAATATTAAACAAGATCTGCTAGACTGGTGGTTCTCACAACGGCGCTGCTGAAGATTCGAATCTTCTTGGATGTTACGCTGTGTCGTTGGGTAAACAGTAAACGACGTTTCGAAGGATTTTAAGGCTCCTTTCTTCAGGGATACACAGTGTAATTGGAGCATGCGTCGCGCGGAATTAGAACAAACATTGATATATCTGCAGATGTAGAAATACATGCAACAAGCAACCGTCCACCGAAACGGCTTGTTCACATTACCTAACATGACAGGCACGATCCACGCCGCATGTACAGCAGTGACTAGCAACCTGCGGCCTGCGAGTGTTTTCGAATACACTTCACTTACACGCTCCTCCGTAAGGAGGACAAATATTTTGGTGATTTTCTGAACGCCACACGTGTAGTTAAATTTGGTAAACAGATGACACAACTGTATTCTGGTACCGTCCATCGTAGCTACATGTTTCGACCCTAAAATGTCATCTTCAGGATAATATTAGGCAAAAACACTTAAAAATTAAGATGTAAAAATGCGTTAGCTAAAATCGTATATCGTTCTTAGGCGTGTTGGAAAAGCTGAGAAAAGCGATTTTTAACTTCGTGATGTCTATCAGTCCGTCCATCTGTTCGCACGGAACAACTCCGCTCCCAATAGACGGAATCTCATGAAATTTGATATGAGTATTTTTTCGAAAATTTTTTTGAGAAAAATTTCTGAAAAGAATAACGGCGCTTCACATGAAGACCGACATACATTTATGACAATATGTCGCTCATTTCTTCTTAGAATGAGATTCGTTTCAGACAAAAGTTGTAGAAAAAATCCAAACACACATTTTGTGTTCAATAACTTTTTTTTTTCAAAAATCGTGCTCTTTATGAATTAATGTGGAAAAATACTGTAGAGCCGGACAGGCCACAGATGACAATATGGCGAATGCGCATGGCATGCTGGATACCTAAGGCTACAAACACACACTCACAATATGTAACACTGGTTGCTTTTTCACCGCAACAGTGGTTACATGAAAGCTCCTCATTGTTACGACATACGTACAGTACCTGTCTGGTTACAATGAAGGTATGCCTCATGTTTCGAGTGTTGCTTACGTCATGAGTTAAAATAGGTTAAAATAAATGAATATTGTCAAGTGGGGGGGGGGGCAGTGTACGAGTATAACTACAGCAGTATGTAAAGGTAAAATGATCCCGTTACAGGCCCGGTGTGGCCCAGAGGTTGGGTAGCGGTATAGCTCTACTCTTCCATGACTGCGGCACTAGAAGGGGGTGAGTGGTCAGCAGCACGCCCCGGCCGCACTTTACCCCCGCGAAAGACCCGGTACCCATTTTACAGGAGGCTGGGTGGGCCCCAGGTTCGGTATGGACTGGCGAAAAATCTCGTCCCCACCGGGTTCGATCCCGGACACACAACGGAATGTACAACTTTAAAATTAGCAAACACTGTTTAAAAAGTAACCGGATTCGTTCACGTTGCATGAGCGTACATCGTATGTTGGGAACTGTACTGTGGGAGAAGTGAAAAATACAGAATGCGGAGCTCCAGCACATTCCTTACTCTTTCACATTCAAATACGTTCCAATAACAATTAGTGCACGTGTATTTAAGGCACTTTATAGAAATCATTTCCGTGTATTTATCACAAACATATCGACACAAACAGGCCAGCTTCCCACTGACGTGCTAACATTCTTAGCAAGACAGGCACTGTACGTATAACGTAACACTGAGGCGAGTTCGCGTAACCACTGTTCATATTGAAAAGAAATAAGTATTACATATTCTGAGTATCCGGCATATAACATGTGTCATGTTGTCATCTGTGACCTGTCTGGTACTACCATGTTTTTCCACATTATCTTATAAACAGCATGATTTCCGGAAAACCGTCATTGAACATAAAATGTGTGTTTTGATCTTCTCTACAAATGCTGTCTGAAACATTTCTCATTCTAAAAATAATTAAGCAAGATATTATCATAAATGTACATTGGCCTTGATGTAAAGTGTCCGTTATTGTTGTCAGATTTTAATGGAAGTCAAAATTTCTCGACAGATTTTCGAAAATTCTCAAACAAATTTCATGAAAATCCGTCCAATGGGAGCCGATTTGTTCCATGTGGACGGACGGACGGACAGACAGACAGACAGACATGACAAGGCTAATAGTCGTATTTCGTAATTTTGCGAACGCGCCTAAAAGTCACGTTATTCACAGCAATTCAATTACAATTAATTGTGATATTAATTAACGGTAATTTTAGTCTCTAATCGCTCAGTACAAAATAAATCTTCCTTGACAAGTAAGACCTTTACTGCTCACAATACATGTGCGGCCCGTGCAGGGTTTGGCAAATTTTCACAATGCCTTTGTGCAAAAAACAATTTGGCTCTACGCTCATCACCACGAATATGCGATATCTGAAGTGACCGCCATTCTAACCTGCGTGTTCAGAAACAGGGAGCGGGGGAGATTAGAGCAGTTTAACTGTACGAGCCTTAAACACGTGCATCACCGCCCGAGCCTTCAACACGTGAATCACCGCCCGAGCCTTAAACACGTGAATCACCGCCGCAGCCTTTAACACGTGCATCATCGCCCGAGCCTTAAACACGTGCATCACCGTCCAAGCCTTAAACACGTGCATCACCACCCGAGCCTTAAACACGTGCATCATTCCCGAGCCTTAAATACGTACATCACCGCCCGAGTCTTAAACACGTGCATCACAGCCCCAGCCTTAAACACGTGCATCTCCGTCCAAGCTTTAAACACGTGCATCACCGCCCGAGCCTTAAACACATGCATCACCGCCCGAGCCTTAAACACGTGCATCACCGCCCCAGCCTTAAACACATGCATCTCCGTCCAAGCTTTAAACACGTGCATCACCGCCCGAGCCTTAAACACGTGCATCACCGCCCCAGCCTTAAACACATGCATCACCGCCCGAGCCTTAAACACGTGCATCACCGCCCCAGCCTTAAACACGTGCATCACCATAAGAAAACTCGATTATATCAAGACTACCTACCGTAAACGTCGAAATGCTGCATCAGATAACGTTTTATAATTGTAAATGTCCTTTTGCTTTCAGCAATGTTACAGTACACACCGGACCAGGTCTTGACTTGCATAACCACTTACAGTCCATGTAATGCTATCTCCCACTCCGAGACATTCTAAACTTTCACAAAGTGCAGACCACTTTTTCATCTCTGTACTCCTTTCGTGTGTGACGTCACGGCTACATTGCGGACCTACTAGTGAATGGGCAACAGATGTAATGGCCGGTCGCTTCACAGTTGTTTGCACATGGCTGAGACTAGGATGGTACAGAAGCTACTCACCTTAGGAATATGTAATAAGAGATACTTTCAGTGCGTTCTGCGCAAATAGGGTGATATGAGTGGATATTTATGTGAACAATTATGTTAAAATATTTTATGATATCGCACGAGAGAAATGTTTAATTGTTAACAAGAAATTGTTTGAATGCGTAAAATCTCATGTGACGGTATGAAATGGTCAGTGATAACGTGTGTTGTGTAGTTGGTAAGAATATCTGTGCAAATATTAATGCTAAAGGTGACTTTAAACGTTACAACTTTGGGAAAAGTGTTACACTTTAAAATAGCTCAAGTGTAGAGAGTACAACATTTTGTGTCACATTACTCCCACTGAATGAATACAGCAACGGAATTCCCTCAAAATCTGCGATAAATAAAATATTTTAAAGTGAAGAAAGAGCAGAGGCAAGTAAAAGAAGATAAATATCGCAATACGTGCAGGAATCAGAAAACACGCGAGCAGGACATTCAAACAGAACGTGAATTTTAAGTTACATTTTTTTTTCACTTGCTAGAATGACACCAAAAATATTTCCTCAAACAAGACAAACTAAGGGGCTTCCCCTAACCGCAATGGCACTGACTGCGTGTGTCACGTCAATTATACCGATTGTTGCTTGCCTCAAAGGCGGTACAGTGACAGAAGTGTTGGCAAATTCCACACAACACATCACCGGTGAATCACCACAGAGCTTAATTAACAACAAAACGCTGCAAATCTACGAATCTCACCATAGATCCAGCATTGAGCTTGTGAGCGGTAATGACTCGAAAAATGATCCGAAGGTGGAGTACTTTGGGGTACCGGATGTTTCCCTCAACATGTCCACAGTGCCAGAAGAGAGGACAGGCCGGAAAAGGGATCTCGCTGGGGAGACGATAAAGCAGAAGGTCAAGACTGGTGAGGACAGGAATAATCTAGAGTGGTTACAGAACGTATACAATCCGCATCTCTGGGGTTCCTCGCCGCCCGGCGAACTGGGACCAATATGCGGAGAGGATATGAGGACATACCTGGCGGCACTGTACAACGGTTCTGTCTGGGCTGCCAAGAGTAAGTACACATACTGCATACATCACTCTAGATTACTGATTAAAGAGTGAATTAATGGGTCACGTCCTCTTTACCATAACATGCTTTTGGCTACTGTTCGATTGAGTGATTGAGTCATACCGTGCTTGGCAACGTTACTGGTTTTCGATGGTTGCGATAAAGCTTGTGTTGTGAGTGGTGTCACAACCTGTCAGGATGGATCGTGATTTCGTCATACCAAGTTACCATTTTTACCATAAATATAATTATTTATACAGAAACAACGCGGATTATTTAATGCGACGAAAGATACAGTGGAGTTGCTAGTGAATATACTTATCCTCTCAATTGACAGTGCCAGAAAATTAATCGTATAACGCACTCTACTGATTCACATACACTCATATTCTTAAGCTCCTTGTTTAAGGAGATTGACAGTTGCTAAACTTAAAAAGTGAGTATAGAGCATTGGTGGAATGATACTGACAGGGGGAAACGAAAGTACACGGGAAAAAACCTGCCACAATGTCACTTCATTAAGCGTATTCCTCACAAGAACTGTCCTGGAAACGAACCCAGGTCTCCGCGGTAAGAAGCCTGCGACTAGCCGCCTGAGCCATGGCATAGATCTTGCCAGATTTTGGAATTACCGTCTCGTAGTTGCGAACAGCAGTAACTGAATACGTGTCGAAAAAAAATAGAGATATATTAGTGATTACCGCTCAGCTAACCCTTATAGTGGAAATCGTAAAGAAAGTGAGAGTGCAACCTTAGTCAGGTGACCGAAACCCGAATCCAGTGTGTGTCACGTACAGAACTTTGAAACGCGTTGCTTTTTATCCGCAAATGGCACTGACGCTTTTATACAGGAGTTCAGCAACATCTGTGCTGACAAAACTACCGGATAACACTGAAAATACGTGAAGTAATGATTATGAATGTACTTGAAAGTTAAATTTTTATATTCCATGCAGATGCCTTCAAGCTGTAAGTAAAAACCTTATGCGGCTATCCATACGTTTCTTCCGCTCAACAAGGTCAGAGCCAAGTACATTCGAAAGTAATGTCACCAAAGACATAATCAACTGACGTTTCTACAACTTAAGTGCATTGTGACACCTTGTCACACCGCCAGTCTTATTTGTTGGTGACATTCAGTAAATAAATATTGAAACATTAAAATATTAAAATAAGTACGCTGAGTTGAATAAAGAGAGACCAACTTGATGTCACTTGCTTTATTATTTCATTTTTTACTGCTCAACATGTTTCGGATGTTAATACACCCATCCTCAGGAGCTTGCGACTTATTTGATGATTTATTTCATGGGTTGTATTGTTCTGGTTCGATGTGTGTTGGTGTTACGTTGTGGTTTGGCTGGGGTGGTGTGGTATCCGGATGCAGGCTTCACACATCGAACCAGAACAATACAACCCTTGAAATAAATAATGAAATAAGTCGCAAGCTCCTGAGGATGGATGTATTAACATCCGAAACATGTTGAGCAGTAAAAAATGAAATAATAAAGCAAGTGACATCAAGTTGGTCTCTCTTTATTCAACTATCAAGATGATGCACGGTCCAATAAACATACGTACAGCTGGGCTTTCAAAAAGAAATGCTCATAATTAGTAAAGCAAGTTTATTAGTAAAATGTAACAAGACAGGTAAGGTACATAAAACGTAAAATTGAAACGCGTTCGCGTGACCATTGTTGTTGTAATAAAGCAATAATATTACATATCCTGAGTGCGTATATGTAGCCATTTTTATCCAGCATAAAATGCGCATGCGTACTATTATATTGTCATCCGTGACTTGTCTGACTCTACCACATTTTTCCACATTATTTTACAAACACACAATTTTCGGGAAAATTATTGAACACAAATGTGTGTTTTGGCTTTCTCTAATACTTTTTGCTAAAACATTTCTCATCCTGAGAAGAATGTAGCGAGCTATTGTAAATGTGGTACAAAGGTCATTACGTAAATTACCCCTTACCCTCGTGCGATTTTCATGGAACTTGAATTTTCTTGACAGATTTTCGAAAAAAATAGCCTTCATGAAAATCCATCCATTGGGAGCCGAGTTGTTCCATGCGGATGGATGGATAGACGTACAGACGTAACGAAGCTAATAATCGCTTTTCGAAATTTTGCGAACGCGCCTAAACGTACCCAAAAAGCCTTCAATGTGTCGGCCGTTCCGATTTGCACCTGATTGAACACGATAAATCACGTAACGGATCATTCACGCCATCTGATGTATGTTGAGTGCAGTTGACCTGGAACATTTCCCGTGATATGTTGTCAAACAATATTGTGGATCCCATGTAAACGTGGATCAACAAATTATGCCCAAGAGTGGGGAGTTTTCATCTCACACTATTGACAGCTCTTCCTGGCAGGCAGCCACAGCGATACGGCTTGTGTCTTGGAGTTTCACTGTGGACCAGCAGAAAAATTGTGAACATATATAAGAGGAAAACTTGAATACTGGGACACAGTTTGCTGTGTGTGTACCGAATACTCAGTCAAAAACCCTCTAAATCTTCCGCTAATTTATAGCAATTTTGTATTCTAAAATCTCAACGTACAACGAGATAATTCTTGTAGATATTACAGCATTGTTTATTAACAAACCTCCTAGAAGTAATACTGATCACTGAAGAATAAAAAAACCAACTAGATGCCACTTGTTATTTTATTGTACTTCTTATAGGCTCAACATGTTTCGGGCATTACTATGCATAAATGGCAAAAGCCTGCAGCCCGGACACTACTCCAGCCTAACCGCACCTAACCTCCAACATACAGCAAACCAAGAACGAAACGACCAATGAGGTAATCAACATCATAGTCGCGAGCTCCTGATGATGGGCGTAGTAATGCCCGAAACATGTTGAGCCTATAAGAAGTACAATAAAATAATAAGTGGCATCTAGTTGGTTTTTTGATTCTTCAGTTATTACAATGATGCACGGTACAATAAACATCAGATCTCTTTGTTTGTCTGGTAGTTAACATACTTACAGGATATGTAAATGACCACGGCAGTTGATGTGACGTTAGTAAGCAATCGGTTGATGGTACGGAAGTAAAGCTAAGTCACGGTATCGCGTTACGTAACGTTTAACCAATTACAGTCGACTTTCTCCAGACCCACGCAACATTGAGCAACACTGCACTTTACGACGACAAGCAATCTACTGCTCTGTGTTCCCTCTGACTTAAAAAATTATCGAATGTATTTAAATAATATACAGGGTGAGCCAATAGAATATAACGAGATTTCAGATCGCTGTTTGGATGAACTGTATTGAATATAAGAACCCCCCCCCAAAAAAAAAAGACAGGCAATGCACGTATAAAATGACACTGAGGCACGTTCGTGCGACCACTGTTGCAGTGGAAAAGCCACACGTATTACATATTCTGAGTGCATGTCCGTAGCCTTAGTTATCCGGCATGTAGTGCGCCTGCGCCGTATTACTGTCATCTGCGGACCGTCTGGCTGTAACATATTTTTCCACATTATCTCACAAACGACAAGATTTTCAGAAAAAAAAAAGTTACTGAACCTAACTTGTGTGTTTTGATTTTCTCTACAAATTTTGTCAGAAACATTATTAATTCTAAGAAGAACTGAGCGAGATATATCATGCACGTATGTCGGTCTGCACGTAAAGTGCCAGTTATTCTTGTCAGATTGTAATTAAACTTGAATTTTCTTAAATACCAAATTTCATGAAATTCCATTCAATGGGAGAGGAGTCGTTCCATGCGGACGGACAGACAGGCGGACAGACATAAGGAAGGAAATAGTGGATTTTTTGCAATTTTACGAAAGCGCTTAAAAATTACGGAGTATCATCAGTAAAACGCCACTGAATATTCGCCTTTTATTTCTTAAAAATTACGTCCCTTAATTGGTGTCCCTGGCAGGTAATGTAATCCTGTAATTGTGAGCGTCGATTTACCTTATCTGCACAAGGCCACACAACTTGCCCCCGACGTTGCGGTACGTCAGTTACAGTTGAATTCTGAAATCGTCACGTTGAGGGACCAAAGAGCACGACAGGGTCGAAAGTACAGTCACTGAGAAAAGTCTGCTGTAAAGTTATGGCTAATTTGCGATCATAATTATAGGAATATCGTGCAGGCCAGTAAGACCACAGAGAAGTTTGATTTTTAAAAATAAAAAGGAATATATTGAGTGGCACTTTGCAACGGAAACTCCGTAATTCCTTCGCTTCGTCTAATCAACAGCCATCGTAGCACCATACTGACACACCCCGCACAAACGTTTCACAATCATCATGTCCGTCAGGCCGTCCGTCTCTTTCTAAACGGATTTTCAAGAAATCTGATTCTGGAAAGTTCTGTGTCTACTAAATTCGGCGAGAGGCGTTAATTTTTTGTTAAAACGCGACGTTTCCGCTCCACCAGCGAGTGACTTACGAAATATTTATCCAATCCTTTCACACAGGACAAGGCAGCACACATTTCTCGCCCAAGTCGCTTTTCCTATGTTTTTTGGTTTTCAAGGCAATGAAACAAGACACGTAGAGAAGAAAACCAACTAGATGCTACTGAATGCCTTATTGCACCTATAATCTGCTCAACATGTTTCGGGCACTTATACGCCCATCATCGGGAACTCGAGACTATACTTGTGTTATTGCCGCATATGGTGTGTAATGCCTTGGTTGCTGGTGGTCGGCTGTTAGGAGCAGAGCAGCAGGCTATGCGTCCGGGATGAGGGAAATTGTGCGACTCTTCTCTACGCTTATACAACGATGCACGGACAAACATACATAAAAAACAAGAGATATTCAGCATGTACAATCTTTACATAACGCGTAAGCCAACATTTACTACCTTGTATACAGTTATACTTTCTCCTTGGGACACACAGACATCTAACAGAGGGTATACATAACATTAAATCCAAATTATCACCTGTCTGTTATGTTCCCGTTACGTATTGTAGTTGCGACATGCCACGTGAAACCAGCAGTTCAACAAAAGATACCCAGAACTTCTCGAACTGAAGGTGATTGTATTACAAGCAGACACTGGCTCTGGTATCAGGTCAATACATTATAAGCTACGCCATGTTTATGTTTTTCTATAATAAATAATTTAAAACATTCATTTAGAACATTCAAACTTACTGCAATGCATTTATGTTGTTCTTCCGTGATTTCTCAGTACCTAATTCAAGGAACTAGTGGGCCGGGTAGCTCAGTCGGTATAGCGACTGAGCTACGGGCTGGACGGTCCGGGATCGAATCCCGATGGGGACGAGATTTTCTGCCCTGGGGTCCACCCAGCCTCCTGTACAATCGGTACCGGGTCTTTCCCGGGGCAAAATGCGGCCGGGGCGTGCTGCTGACCACTCACCTCCTTCTAGTGCCGCGGTTATGGAAGAGTAGAGCTATACCTCTACCCACCCTCTGGGCCACACCGGGCCTGTAACGGGATCACTCTACCTTTTAATTCAAGGAACTAAACAAAATAAATAAATTCATTAATTAATTTAAAAATATTTTTATACTTCTTTAGCCTACATTGTAATACCGAATCATGTAGCAATATTCAGTGTAATTTTATAATATAAATATCTAAGGAACAATTCTGTGTATTTTGCCGGTTTATTGTCGTGAGCACTGTAATGCACTTACAAACTCAGTATATGGGGGTATCTTCATGTTACATTTTGTCTCCAAATATTAACACCACATATTTGGGACATAAATCATTAAATTCTACAGTTCTTTACATACATCCAAATTTACAAATATGTTTTAACCAAAAATGTATCTAATCAGATATGTCACTTCCCTCTACCAAGCATATACGTATGTACTCACATACATTTATATGAATCACTCCATATATTTAGAGGAATGAAAGAATAAACAATTTTAGGCACTTATAAGTTTAGAATCTGACGCATATTTGTGATGAACTTATGAAAATAAACAATACAAAGGTTTTATCGATTTTCCAACTAAATGCGACTTATTCAGTTCATTACATTACTGTAGGCAACTCTACATGTTTCGGGTGTTGACACCCATCATCAGGAGCTCGTACAACTGTAAATACAGCTTCTGGTATTGAGTTACCGGATCTACTACCATCCGCTTTCGTTGTTGAGTTGTGTTCCAACTCAACAACGAAAGTGGATGGTATTAGATCCGGTTACTCAATACCAGAAGCTGTATTTACAGATGTACGAGCTCCTGATGATTGGTGTCAACACCCGAAACATTTAGAGCTGCCTACAATAATGTAATACACTGAATAAGTCTCATCTAGTTGCAAAATTGTTAAATTAGATTCACGATGCACGGACCAATGTATATAAAATTAAAACACAAAAATTATCTTACCTTGTCTCGATTTAAAAATAATCCAATTTTACGAGTGATCTACTCACCACCAAGGATACGAGGGTAGTTTCAATGCGGTAGTATATGCGAGTGTTGTTTGGTGACGTTTTACATAATGTGGATTACCTGAAGATAACTTGAAAGATTTTAAAGAAATGGCACACATTTCATATTGGACGTCTTTCACAGCTGTAGAATGGAAAGCTGTACAGACAAGAAACCTTAGTTGCCCTTCATAATTTACATACAATGCAAAGTTATGTGTAACGCGCGTTTCGCTTGTCTCGAATTAAGACGTAAACGCAACCGAACGGAGTACGTCACGCGAAATTTGTGTAGCCTGATGCTTCACGTGAAAGTCCCTTAGTTTGGTAAAGAACCTCATTGGCGTTTAACTAAATGCGCCACGTCAATTTCGTTTAGCCCGATATATCATGTTAAACTCGTTTAACCTGATGCAGAAAGTGAAACTAGCTTTACCATGATACAGCACATGAACCTCGTTTAACCCGATACATCACGTGAAACTCGCTTAGTCTTATGTAGCACGCGAAACTCGCTTAGCCCTAAGCGTCACGTGAAACCCGCTTAGCCCGAAGAATCACGTGAAACTAGCTTTACCATGATATAGCATGTGAATTCGTTTAAGTCGATGAATCACGTGCAACATGCTTAGACTGATGTAGCATGCGAAACTCGCTTAGCCCGAAGCATCACGTGAAACTGCCTAGCATGATGTAGCACGCGTAACTCGCTTAACCCTCTTAACTCGCTTAGCTTGACGTAAAACATGAAACTAACTGAAGTCGATGCCTGTTTGTAGTGACCGACGCCAGTGGCCGTTACTCTTCCCAGTTCTTTTTCGGGAACGGCTTCTGGCTTGGATCCCACACACTGTGCGACGAGTTGCAGCTCCGTGACTCGAATCCGGAGCCTCCGCCTTTCGGCCTGACATTCCACGTGGCTAAGTTACAACTGGCGCTCTCCCCTCGTCTCACGCCAATGGTAAGTTCCATAAACTGCGTTTCATTTGCAATCCACTATATACAATTGATCGTAAGGGACAATAAACGAATAAATCAAAATGACGCCACACATTTTAGGCCTTGTTATTATCACAACAATAATGTATAGAGTAACAATGAGGATAAAATGGGGGTATAAGAATAAATGGTCAATTTCTCTTCGGAAGTGACATCACAAACGCTGGCTTCGTTAGCGTATGATGGCTTTCTTGTGCCTACGTAGCCTATATGGAAAATATTACAAATCAATCATATATCAGATATATGGCAGGGTGAACGCTGACGGTCACGTTACGGAAAGGCCTCGGTGATGAGGAGAACAGGTGACGGTAAAAGGGGCGAAGTGACAGAACTATGGATAAAGCACACAATGAGCATCTTCATGATTTGTACTGTTCGCCGAAAGTTACTGTCATGATAAAATCAAGCAGGATCAGGTGATCAAGACAAGCATTACGAATGAGCCAAATCAGCAACGCTTACAAACTACTGACTGGTAAACCTGGAGAGAACAAAAATTCGTGGAAGACCTAAGCGTTGATGAAAGGATAATACTAAAATGGGTGTTAAAGTTACTGAGTGAATAATGAACTGGATTCAACTGGCTCAGGTACAGTACAGTTGCTGCGTATTTTAAGCAAGATAATAAAGCATCGCACTCATTTATTGATTTTGTAAGCAACTACAAGCTTGCCAAAAGGTTTCTGCTCCACCGACATGGATATGGGCCACTTGGCAGGAGGTTGGACAGTGCTTATTATTGAGGCCTACATATAAAAGACAAAGAGTTGAAATTCTATCCTTATGTAGTGAGCCATTTACACAGTCACGGATACTACGTCTGAGAGCAGCGAAGCAGTTCTGAGGTATCTATGGCTCGGTCGGTTTTGCAAACTAGAACTTTGCCGACAGAAGTTATTTCTAACCAGTACAGTAACACCGTTACTGCAACGAGCTCTGGCGGTTTGTAAGTTATGCTGCTTAATCAGAGACGATCTGCTCACGTGCAGCTCAATTGGAAAGTAACGTCTCGTGACACTGCCCGAAAGGTCCGAGAGAAGGCTTGGCTCGCGAGTCCACAAGTCACTATAAATCCTCGTGAAAGCCGAGAAAAACTTTCTATTTCTTAAGCTGTGTTCTGTCTATCGCTGCAGGCTCGCGATCTCGGACACGTTCGATACGGACGGCCGCAGAAGACATACTAACTTCTACAATTACAAACGTTTCTCGTTTCTCCTTGAAAACCAGTTAGTTCTTAAATCCCCGGCTACAAGCTGCATTATCGAAGTCGTATTTCCGGCATAGCAGAGATATTTCTCATCATTATCGATCACATCCGCACTGCATCTTGGGAGCATACAGCCTCATATTCGATTGTTTACAGGTGTTCTCTTCCGGAGAATAAAGTGGGCGGGGCGCGAAGCTGACTATAACCCCCCCCCCCCCCCCAATCTGATGGTACAGCTAAGAATAACAGAAGCTATATCTCCACTCCTCATGCGTCTTCATGGCGCGTCTGAATAAGAACATGGGCAGTTTTACATTAATGTAGTCATGGGCTCAGCAACCCAGATTATGAAGAAGCACGAAGTCACGCGACAATTACTGGATAATAAATTGGAAGGGCTAATGAATAAAGCTGTCGCTCCGTAGTTTGTGGTACTGTTCCGGTATATTACTGGTGACACCAAGCATTATTACAGGAAACGCTGGGACAAGGAAGAGCGTTTGAAACCAGAAGCTATCGAATAGGAGGCAAGAAAGGGTATGACGTAACAGTCTGGTGAAAGAGATACAGAGGAGTATTTTATTTGACAGTGCTGTCATTTGATGAGATTCCACAGCGTGGGTTTTAGATAAATGAGTATGGAGCACTGGTGGAATGGTACTGACAGCGGAAAACTGAAGTACTGGGAGAAAAATATTATGCAGCGTCGGTGGTAGATGAATGAGTATGGAGCACTGGTGGAATGGTACTGACAGCGGAAAGCCGAATCACTAGGAGAAAACTCTGTCCCTGTGCCACTTTGCACACAATAAATCCAACACGGACTGGACCGGGATCGAACCTGTGCCTGCAATAACAGCCTGAACCATCTTCTACTTCATGACCCAAAATGTTTAAATCTCCCATAATTTCCGTTTTGTTTGGTGTAAAATCTGCAACTTTAGACGCGTGTTAACAACTTTCCACTCCAAGAGCCTTACTGTGGGTGTCTTGATGATGTTACATTTTGTGCAGTTGTGCTGGTTGTGTTGCAGAGTCGCCAGGTGTTTCTGGGGCTTTGCTTGCCTCGGTCTTGTGGCCCCGCGGACATCACTTCACTACTGACACCTAGCGACACCCTGCAAGTGATAAAAGTCAGACCAGTGCCTGGGGATTATAGCCTGCTATCAGACACCAAGTTCTATGTACTGGGGTAAGCTTCAGCAGACAAGAGCGCGAACCAGCCTGTTTGTATGATTTGATACACTGTAGGTGATAGCTTCTTTCTTCTGTGACAGAAAATTCCCACATCCATAACTCACGTAAAGCGTCATTTTAAGCTATCACAGGGGTGTTACCAAGTACTCAGAATTATTTTGCTGTGTCAACTAGTAGATACAGACGTTTCGTAAGGCCTTAATCTTCAAGGCCGCGCAGTGACTTGAACCTTCAGTTCTGTAAAATCTCAAACCCATCTAAATAATACTTCATATTTGAGTTATAAACTCACAAAAGACCCACCGCGCTTAAATTACAAAGACCAATGGAAGAATGTTATTTGGGGGAATGTTCTTTGTTGAAGGCGAGAAGCGTATGGAAAAGAAACACACTGTATCTGTAAAGTGGACCGTTTCTGAATGTTGAAGAACTTGGCATCTAAAGTGGATGGCTTGACCCTTGGATATGAGACCTATAGGTTGCCCCGAAACGTAGGTAACTAACAATCCATCTACGCTGCGTAACATATCTGGAAACCGAAGATCTCGAGTTACAATGTACTTTAAAAGGGGTAGATATACAGTCATGCGCCGCATAACGACGTTTCGATCAACGACGCGCCGCATATACGACGGTGGTCCCATAGGATTATATTATATTATAATACTTACCACTGTGTTACAATTGCGTACAGTATTCAGTACAGTAACATGCTGTAGAGGTTTGTAGCCTAGGAGCAATAGGCTATACCATATAGCCTAGGTGTGTAGTAGGCTATACTGTACTATCTAGGTTTGTGTAAGTGCACCCTTGTGACGTTCGCACAACGACGAAATCGCCTAACGTCGCATTTTTCAGAACGTATCCCCGTCGTTAAGCGACGCATGATTTTACAACGTTCTTTTAAAATTTGTATGTGTGTTAGCACCAACAATTGGGAAACATTCAACAAGGAATTAAATTGTAGAATAGAAAGTGATCGTACCGCAAAATTTCCCTTCGATGAGACTTGGGGGTCTTATAGAGATAAAAATTATTATTGTGTTCTTCCAGGTTATGACAAAGCGTAGATTCGTAGGGGGTTACAAACCTTCCGTAGAATTAATGCATGCTGGCAAGGGGCGACCAAAATGCAACCATGAAACTGAGAAAAAACTCGTGAGACCGTAACGGGCTTACAAACTAAACTAGGAGGAGATAATGGGTGACTGACAGAGACTCAAACGCCTCACCCTGTCCAGGTGCGTCAGAACAGTTATCTGCATTAGTTCGTCTGAATCTAATTACTGGTGTTTTCTTTTTGTGTTCTTCCGCCTTTCCCAGCAACGCGAATGTTACGTAACCAGCAAACATTCGCAACACGACTGAAGTCACGAGAGACTCAAATATGTCAAATGGTTAGCCACAACAAGATACAACCTGTAAGGAAACGGATCCAGTTCTTGTAAAACATGACATTGCGTCGCTGGGCAATCGATTGCAGACGCTTCGAAAGAAATAAATGCCTCCATCTTCAATGCTCAATAGTTCTCACTGCTCTCGAAACTCTGTGATCTTGAAGATAGTTGTCATCGAAACGTCAGAAAACCGACTGCCCAGGGAGACAACGCCACATAACACACAGTAGCGGTGTCTCAGCCACACAGCTGCAGCACCACATGCACCAGAGCGGTTTCTCAGCCACACCGCTGACATAACCTCAAAACTCGTCAGTCAGGAAATGTAAACTCAGCGTGATTAACAGTGTACTTCCCTTCCCCCACAAATTTGGTGTTAAATGCCAGCGGTTCTCAAAGTGTGCTCCGCTGATTGTCTGGGATCCGCAACCAGCTCCCAGGGAATCCGTGGACACATTTCTGTAATGGATACTTCGAAGATTCCTTATCTGTTTAATTTAAAGAATAATATTTTGTTAAAAATAATCGCGGAACTTCCCTAATTGGTGATGTTAATTTCGTGCGACCGTTAGATTATCTAATTAAGGAATTCCCTGTACCCACGAAGCGCGCGACAGTCAGTTTAATTAACGTCAAATCACGCGATGCATTATCACGTATGCTACTGGTATGCATGTATGTATGCATTAATATCCACCTAAAATCAGTTCTGTGGTACAAATTTCTAATTTTGGTTACCTAACATACGGGTACTCTATATTTGAATAAGCAAGGATGTGTGGATGCATCATTATTTTTCGAAGCCACAAGGGTTCCGCCAGCAAAAAATTCTGGGAAACACTACTCTAGACATATTTTATACAGGGCGTTTCATAATGTTCTCCGTGATTACAAACATTTATAAAAAGAAAACCAAAGGACCTACCTTA
>Ga0123352_10003973_pt1 | contig 21638 bp, 8 predicted proteins | sample TergutLab28metaG_FD_89700 | JGI IMG/M metagenome (GOLD analysis project Ga0123352, IMG submission 89700) | Labiotermes labralis P1 segment gut microbial communities from Petit-Saut dam, French Guiana - Lab288 P1 | ecosystem: Host-associated > Arthropoda: Insects > Digestive system > Gut ...
ACTTCCAACACTAATCTATCGTTATTTTTTTATTTTTTTTTTTATTTTTTCTTATATTTAAAAATCTATTTTATAATGTTAAGGAAAAAAAAGATATTTTTTTTTTTTTTGCCTAAGAAAATGTGGCTCGTTATGAAAACTTCCGGTTAAAGTCCATAACTCAAGAGAAATTTTGACGGGTTGACTGCTAAATGTTGGCAGCAGGTCTTGCTTCATCGACCACGCAATCTGTTAGTTGTCCACACCCAATGTCATTTCAATTTCAGAAGCTGTTCAAGTATATCTATGTTAACAAAGTCCTGAATTATAAACAGTGCATTCTCCACTCCCTGTTGGCAGCACAGCACGAAGAAAAGCATCAGTAGCTAAAGAATATATACAAAATGGCGGCTTGCTTGGTTCCCTTCGGGTAGCAAACGCCTTCCCTCTATCGTAATCCCGTAAGCTTTCGTCTTAAATTATGGGCGGCAGAGGAAGTGAAGGTATAATAAATTTAAGACAGAATCCTCCCCTCGTTCCAACTTCTTTTTTTCTCTCGCGAGACTAGACAGATATGGGGTGTACGTTGTTCGGGTTAAGTGAAGGGGTGGAACTAGCAACGACAAGGAGAAGAAACCTCGTTTAAGTATAAGAAGGATCAGGGAGAAACCCATTCCACAAGAAGATAATTTGGAAAAAAAAAAATATTCCTTAGTTACATAAAGCACCTTCAGTTTCAATGGACAATATAGGCACTTGAGAGGCTACTACCATTTTGTCTTACAAATATTTTTCTCGTGCACAAATTTATAGAATGTATTGAAGAATGTTTACATTTTAAGTCATAATAAACTGCAGACATTTCCTTCTAAATTCAAAAGTTCTTCGCAGAGAACTGCTTCCACCTCATTAACAAATTTATTAATTACATCAACTATTCTTATTACGGGAAATGTGTTTATTCATATTGAACAAGTATTAAAAATATGTTGCTCCTGTTTATTTAGCACTGGTCTGTGAAATGTCATACGGGAGGCCAAAATGATCTGCCTTTCTAACCTATCACTGTGGTTGAAGTATTCAAGGAATTTAAATCAGAGGTGGGCTAGAATGAATCCCGAATTTTTCTCTAATTTTAACAAACTGCAATGAATTTTTTCAAGCAGCATTAAAAAGAATATTTGTCCTAAATACCAACATAGTTTTCGAAGCGTCATTTAAAATCACAATGAGAATTCGAGAAGTAAAATTTATCAGTAACAAGTTCCTTTACTGTCATGTGAGAAAACATAAAAATGAAAATATATAAAGTTGTCATTCGCCGGAACTTTCTCCCATAGACCTAAGTATTCACTTCTTCACATATTCCAGTCTCTAAATTCAAGTATTTCTAAACATTTTTACTGTTATAATCCGGCAAACGAGTTCGTCGAAATGAACGAAAAATGTTCTACGCAAATATACTTAGCTTTCTAAATACACGAATGTTGTGAAAATTATAGAATGTATAGACGTCTCTATATTCACGTTATTCCTTACAGTTTCTTCTAAACAAACAACCGTCATTGATCACTTCGATAACAAAGATTTACCTCCCACGAATATTCCAAGTCTTACACGAACTAAAGTCCTTTGTTGTTTCACCTCCTACAGCTCGTATGTAACAAATATATAACATAAATATAAAATTTAATGTCTATATATTTTAATCGAGGTTTCAGAATAATACCACGTATTTTAAACTTGTTTTATTACTTATTTTTATCCTTGCACCATGTATTCCATAGGTTATTTAATTAAACACACCAACACAAGCATATATATATATATATATATATATATATAATTTAAGAAGTCTAAAATTTACATTAAAACATTTAACACGCTCCTCCGTGTTTCGATCACACGATCATCTTCAGGGAACATACATTGTTCCTTGCTAAAGATATAATTTTAAAAATAGAGTGAATTACTTCGTTATGTTAACTTTGGTGCTGTGGCAGCATGTCGTGTTTTTGTGTGCATACGACGCACAATCATAACCAGGCTCATTCTAAAGAGCGCACGACTCACACACAAAAACACGACATACTGCCACAGCACCAAAGTTAACATAACGAAGTAATTCACTGAATGTTTTAAATTATTTTATTGCTTTTTTAAAATATATATTTTTTTTAAATTTTCCGCTAAATTCGAATAAAATATTTGGTTTTAAATTAGACTACATGTCTTACACATTACAAACCTAATATCTCAATTCTTATTACTGTAGTCCTAAAGTCGCATACAAAGTTTTTCTCTCGATATTTTAATAACGCGTTACTTTATGTTAGCTTTCGTAAGCAGCAACATATTTGTGTTGTGACAAAAATTTTGTCAATTCAGTTGAAACCGGAGGTTTCGTTTTTTCACCTGTATTGCAAACAAAGTCGGACATGTACTTTTACAGTGCCAGAAAGTTTTAAGTATGTGCTGAAAATAGGAGGCTTCAGTAGTCTTCGAGTATATTCCAAAGAACAAAGTTTTTAAATTCAAAATCTGGGGCACGCAAGCATTACATTTTGCTTCTTTTTCATTTTTTCGAATACCGCAATGTATAGTGAATATTTACGATTTTATTGGCCGTAAAGTCCATGACACAATTTTCGCTGAAACGTTTTTTTTTCGCTTTTACGAATATTTAAGTAGTTACTACCTGGTGAGGCACAAAAACGTATACTATATTTCTGTGAGATTTATCCCGTACTTGTTACGATTTAACTGGAAAGGAACTTTGCCACCATACTTTAGTATGACTTCCCGATATGGAATTTCATAATAATCCTTGTATTTTGTGTCGAGTTATTATTGCATGCGGGAGGATGAAGGAACAGAACCAGATTAGTTGGCGATCCGCAGAGTTACAAGCGGGTCTGCAAGACAGAAAACCGTTTAAAATATTTTCATGTGTACTATTTCTTTTTTCGACAACCTCTGGAATGTGACCTGATGTGAGTGGATGTGGGCTGTGTCGATGGGGACAAAACATCCTATCGGTATAACGAGATACAAATTTTCAATATGTCAGTGGGTTTGCACTGACAGAGGAAGGGGTCAACTGATGTAAAGATTCGGCTTGTAAAGGAAAAGGAAATAATTTCGGTGGCTTACAATTGGTCGTCGACGTTTGACCGCGGAGACTTGGGTTTAATCCCAAGGCGCTCCATATGGGATTTGTGACGGACAAAGTGTTACTTACATTGGTTTATCTCCGAATACCTTGCTATACACGTTTCAGTAACATTCCACCAATATTCTGTATACATCCGTTCATCTACTTTTGATAATGCATTATCACACTAAATGAGAACGTCGTTAAACAGTACAAAAAGATAGTGGAATAAAAGCGGAATAGGATTGGTTTACTCATGATTTGTTAAAGCTATACTGAGGAAGAACTAGATTTGAATCTTTGCAAATTTAGGCCACGTAAAGCATCTTTTGCCTTTTCTTAGTGCAGCCAAGGTACTTTCATAAAGATCTTTCACACGAACCACGACAGTCCCGTTCTCTAAGTCTCGGCGATTTAACATTCATTTACGTTTGTATTTGAAAGTAAATACTGCGTAGGTGATAATATCTCAGTAAATAAGCTGTACGAATTCTACAAAAAAATTTCTACTTATGTAGACAACACTGCAATGATTGCAGATGTCTCTTAGCTTCGTGACGTCGCTTTGTTACCAAAATTGCTATTGATTTGTGATATTTCATAAGCCTATAACAAGACTTCAAATAATTTAAGAAATTTGCTTAGAATTTACATTTTTTAAATAAAAGTACGTGACTTGTAAAAAAAATTTGTTCAATTCTGATTATAGTGATAAGTATTTATAAGTTTCCTTACATTTACGTTCGTCTATGTGGGTACGTTGCAGGCTACCTTGCCCCATGTCACATTACACATACGTTTAACTTTCCACCCTCATTCTGTTTAAATCCCATTATTTTGCTATAAGCAAATGCAGGGTTACGACTGTACGACAATAGACTTCTAGGTTTTAGGTTTCTTTCAGTAAGAAAAGCGAAGGTTTCGAATATGTTGGAAACTAATCCTTTGTTTACTGCTGTCAAACACAGTTTACTGTCATGAAGACCCTCTTCTACACAGAATTCCAACTTTGTAATATAACAGCATTGCTCTGAAGTTTGAATAAAATCTTCAAGAGGATTTCAAACGAATGACCAAAGAAATGTTAACATGAAAATAACCCAGAATTCCGGCGGCTTTATAGACTTTCGGCAAACAAAAGTGGGGTTATATTGCTCTTATAAATCCTGGCTGTTACGAGGATGGTGTTTACAGTGACCTTGGGCCTCATGTTGATGTAAGGTCAACAAAAGGCGTCAGACACTTGTTAGTGAGCCTGGCAGTTTGGTCGATGACTCCACCAGAAACTTTCTTCCTATTACCTTGGTGGTTAGTACTGTCTGCAAAAAATAGCTAATAGCTTGGCTGAAAAGCTTGCAGGAGTAACACAGCCAGGAAGAAGATATCTAAGAGCAGTGGCGACGATAAGTAAAACCTGGTCCAGTGTTTCTGAAACTTTCCATGCCCTTGACTTCCTTAACATGTGTGGTGAAGTGAATTGGTTGGCAGGGCACGAAGAGCTTCCAAAGCGAAAGGTGGTTGGCTCTTGTGAATGCGGTAACGAACCTTTGGGTTCCATAAAAGGAGGGAATTTTTTTTTTTGACTAGCTGAGAACCGGTTAGCTTCTCAAGAAGGACTCTGCTCCCTGGAGTTAGTTGGTTGGTTAGTTAGTATCTAATAAAGCCTGGCGTGGTAGATACATGAATTACGCAAGTGAAAAATATTGTCACAACCGATTCTGAGAAATTATTGAATTATTTATGTGAAGAGTCTGAGAAAAATTACGAAAATTAAATCATGATGAAGTACATTCAAGCCAAGTTTCTAATACAGGAATTCCAGATGAAGCAGTAGGAGCGTTAACTACTCCCCCGTGACTTTCAGCAATGATACACAGGAAAGCTGCTCTCATATTTTATCAGTGTTTCGCACTGAATGTAGTTGGTTAAATTTTATGGTTGCGCTCATTTGCTCATAGGATTAGAAAAACCTATGTCTAACCTCGTTTAGACAAAAAAATTGTACTCTAAAAGTGTTTGTACTGTATAGAACTGTAGCTTTACAGATTTTAAAATACAAGGACAAAGTATTGTTACAGAATAACAGCTCTATTAGACTATCAAATCCGCTTTAGGCCAGTATATTTTCTTTAGTCATTTCATATAAAATTCCAGCCTTATCACGTGAAGGAACGATAAATGGACGGAGAAACATCCTCTTCCGCGACACCTAAAGGCAGTCCACACAATCAGAAATCACTCTCGACTCTTTCTGATCCAAAAGTTTTCAGATTCCCTTGTCATTTTTCAGTGCTATTATCAGCCAGTGCTTCTGCTTGCTTGTCCACAACTGAATGGCAGAAATGCGGTTATATCCTATAAATGTTTCACAGCTCCGACAGGTCCCATAATTTGTTTGTAAGTGCTTAATACATATTTTACAAGACTACACTACGAATTTTATAAGTGAAACTGTTTAAGTAATGGTTAAAAAATTTTGGACAAAATTAAAATTCTTTCCGTTTGAGATCCGAGTTTCTTACTGCTGTGTTGCCGAAGATTTCGATTTCTCGAATGTTCTTGGCAAAGAATTACCAACCGACAGGTTTGAACGTCCCAGAGAACTCCAGGCTTCATTTTATTTACGTCTGCCGACTGTCTATTTCCTTTTGAATCCTTTTTCTTAAACTTTCTCTTTATTGCAAGAAATTCTCTTCCTCTGAAAAGATATCTATGTATTTAAAATGTAGCTTATTTAACAAACGCGTCTATCTCACTTTGTTTTTACGCAAGTGACAAATATTGTCACAACCGTTTCTAAGAAGTTATTCCGTTATTTATATGAAGGACCTGAGAAAAATTACGAAAATTAAATCATGATGAAGTACATTCAAGCCAAGTTTCTAATACAGGAATTCCACTTGGTAGTATGAGGCTTAAGGCAGGCCAACATCCATCAGCTTCTCTCAGTGGCTGTTAGGGAGAAAAGAACGTACTTCAAGTAGGAGAAAAGGGAAAGTTCCATCTGGACTCAGAAAAAGTAAATTCAGGGTCATGAGGCAAGGTAACATATCTAGAAATGAGGGGTTACTTCTTTGTCGAGACATTCCTTACCGAATATATTTCAGGGTCATGTGTGGAGGAGAAATCCGACTTCCCATGCAGGGGAGATATTCTACTTTCCACTTTGGTCTAACACTTTAGTTTCTGTTTGTACAGCTTTACATAAGTCAGTTCTCGTACAGACGGTGGCGGTGTGATGTTTCGTACTTTTCTGAGGTAAGTGCCCTTAATTTTGTACAGGATAATTGAGTTTCATTTTTGAGAATTATTCTTATTTCTACACAACTCAGTCACCCTGCTCTGTGTAGGCTGTGATACCATATACAAGTGGTAACTCGGGCATGAACAAACATCTTGTCCATATATAATTTTCTATAGAAATGACAACCAGAAATTAAAACCGAAACTAAAATAATATTTTTGATATCTGTGAATAAACTATAAATTTCATCATCCAGAGTAGTTGGATGGAATAAATTCTGATATAAAATTAATACTTGCTCAACTATGCTACGGATTTCAACTTAGAGCATAATAAAATAGCTCGGTAAATTTAGAGGGTAATTTCCAAATATTAATAATGAGGGGAAACACCAAAAGATTTTAGGCGATTTGGCGAAATTGCAGGAATCGGCTATTAGCTTCATCATGTCGGTCTGTCTATCCGTCTGTCGGTATGGAAAATCTCGGCTACCATCAGACGGACCATCATGAAATCTGTTGTTCGAGAATTTTTTGAAAATCTGTCAAGAAAATGCAATTTGCATTAAAATCTAACAAAAATAAGGATATTTGAATAAAGGTTGACCAGCTAGATGACACTTGCTTTATTATCTACTGCTCAACATGTTTCAGACTTTAATACTTCCATCTTCAGGAACTTGCGACTATTTGTTGCGTTGTGTAGGCTGACTTCAGGCGTGCTGGTGTTATGTAGCGGGATTGTCTGTTGGTGATGTGGTATCCGAGTGTAGGCTGAACCACTACTAGCAGTGGTTCAGCAGGTAGCAGGTGCATAGAGGGAATTACATTTTTATTAAAAAACCCCGAAAATTATCCAGACTCCGCACTAACCCCCCTAAGCAGTCGTTTGCATAATTTTTTTGTTGTCTATGGAAACATAATTCCCTTCATGCACCTGCTACCCATCTAAGCTCCAAGCAACACTCTTGCGTTGCTTCCGTACCCTAGGACTGTGTGCAGAAAGGATTTCCATGTAATTTTATTAAACCTCGTGAAGAAGGGAGCAAGTGGCTGCATACAAAATTTTGATGCCAAAATTACGTAATGTAGCACACCCAAGCAATATATAGGGAAACTAAACGTTTAACACGTAGCACTGTGTTGTAGAACTATTTCCGAAATATGAGTTGGCCCTACAGTTTTGTAAATGATATAATTTGCCTTTCTTTATTACTCCATGGACCGGAGTCCTTCCTGAGAATTTAACCCGTCCTCAGCCAGTCAAGAAATTCCCCGAATTTTATTGAACCTGATGGTTTATTCCCGCATTTACACGTGCCCGCCACCTGTCCCTATCCTGAGCCAGATCAATCCACTCCATGCCCCCCATTCCTGAAGATCCATCTTGATATTATCCTCCCATCTACGCTTGGGTCTTCCAAGTGGTCCCTTTCCCTCAGATTTCTCCGCCAAAACCCAATATGCAAATTTCCTCGCCCCCAAAAGTGCTACGCGCCCCGCCCATATCAGACAAATATTTGCCTACCCGGACTCTGCTATAGGTTTCATTCATATTATTAGCCTTACCAGTTTCATGGGGATACCAAATTCAACGAGAATATAAAAAGTTCTACTTCCTAACTGAATCATAGGCTTTTTGAAATCTATAAACAGCTGATACACTCTCTCGTTTTATTCCCATCTGTCCTCACGTACTTAACGAATGCAGAATATATGACCAGTAGTTGGCCTGTTGTGTCGAAATCCACATCGATGATCCCCCATAATTTTCTCTTCATTTGGAGTTAAACTTGACGGCAGGATATTGGAAAAAAATTTGTACATAGTTGACAAGAGTGATATGTACCTGTAATTACTACAGTCTGTTTTATTGCCACTCTTATAAACAGGTACAGTGATCTACTCCTTCCTCTCCTCAGGCAATTCCTCCTCATTCCAAATAAAAATAATAAGTTTATGGATCTCATAGTGAATTGTTCTATACCTTGTCTTTGTCAGTTCTGCAGGGACTTAAACAATACTTGGTGATATGTCACTTTTTGAATTTACAATAACCAACTCAAACCCAAAGGCACTGGCTCAAGCACTAGTGGTTCTGCTCTGTGTATTTCTCCCTGCCTAACACCATTAAACCCATGTACATTAAATAGCTGAGAGAAATGTTTCCTTCACCTAACCATAATACTATGGGAGCCTGCAACCAAATCACAATTCTCATCCTTTACTATATTAGTTCTAGACTGGCAACCCTTGTTAAAGTCATTGATGCCCCTATACAAGTCCCTAATATTTTGATCTTACTGTTAGATTCAAGTTCCTCAATTTTAGCTTTCAAATATTCTTTCTTTCTGCTCCCGAAGTGTCCTCCAGCTTCACGTCTTACATTATTTAGATTACCTACATTACTTTGGTTTGGATCCCGTAATCACTGCATTTTACCCTATTTCCTTTGATCTAAAAATCGTGAACATTCTTCATCAATCCATGGTTCCGCGACTTCAATTCATACCGATGTAGTTTCTTATAAAAACTATCTTTTGAATCATCACTTCTCTCCTCACTTGGTGCATGCGAATTCAAAACAATGACAATACATCAGCGACCTCTCAGAACTATATATAACACACTATCACCAGTAAATTCTACCCTCTTTAACTGCTGATACTCTTCTGTGGTGTACAAAAAATCTCGTTCCCAACTGATTATTTTTGTTTCCTTTTCCACAGAAAGAAAATGCAACCCCCGCCCTTACACTGCACTTTTTCCCATCTAACTTCACGTACACCCAATAAATCTAATTAATTTGCCTACCTATGCGAATATATAGCGCCTGCTGAATGCGTTCAATTTAATACTCGAAAGAAATCTCTAATAAATTTAGGTCTCGATAGTATAGTAACCTATAAATGTAACTTTTTTCCCGATCAAAATGGCTTGACAAGCGGAAATGAAATTTATATACCAAACATAAAATAAAATAAGAATATATTTCTCGTAGACTTAGATTTAGAGTGATTTTCCTAAATTTAACCAAAATGCCATAAAAGTAGGCGGGTCACATGTAAAAAAGCGTGCAGTAGGACAAGATGTTAAGTTACAATTTCTTCTGTTTCTGCTTGTGATTCATGCAGTGGATGACCAAACAGTTCTTACGCATGAAGGACTTCTGAGATAACTGTGGACACTTTCAGTTAAAAACTTGCTGAATTACATTAAAATATGTTTTCGATGTACCTTTCTTGTGCTGCAGCTGCTGTTCTCAGTATATATGTGAATGTATTATTAAAATATGCATAATTTATTATATTCATAAATACTGTGACAGAAATACAAAGAGGTTAATATGCTGGTAATTTCTCGTCTTGCACCTTACGATCTATGCACAATTTTGCATTACTGGACATTTTCTTATAAGTTTCCTACATGTCGTGTAACTACAGACTGAATTCAATGCTAACGAATTTTCTTAAGTTCAACAGTACTGACCCCATTTTTGAGAGGAATATTAATAAAAAATTTACTTTTAAAAAACGCAGATAAATAGACCAATTATCATAGGCTTCACAATTCAGTTCAATTCAATTTTGTTTAATTACATTTTAAATAATTAACGATTAGATAAAAAAAATAGCATTTATACATAAATACATACATACATAAATACATACATACGTACATACACTTACACACAAAAAACAAGAACAAAGGAAATTATTTCAAAACGAAGTATTGTAGTAAAAATTAGTTAAACAGAAAATTAAATTCCAAATGAGGACAAAGTATCACTTTATGCAAACTGCAAATTCACTTTCGACAAATAATAAGGCAGATTAATAATATGTTATTTTTGGAATTACGGACAAATTTCTACGCCTTGCACGGTGCAGATGGGCCGATGAAATCGCGTGTATAATGAATTGGCGGTATCATGAAATACTTATGTGGCCCCCACAAATAAAAATCGGAAAATACAAAGAAACTACAAAGTCTTATCCATGATAGGCAGGATGTGGCAAAATGGTTTGCAGTGTTGAGAGTTTCGAATCTGAGAACGAGAAGTGAGGTTATTAAAGAGACATCCTATCAAATGACAGGCTATGAAATTAAAGTTACTGAAAATTTAGGATCTACTACATAATAACACATTGGAGATTAAGAAACAGAAATGTTCAAAATATTTGAATCCAATTCAATATACTGTGAACGTAATGCGCGTATTTAACAAACAACCCCCCCCCCCAAAAAAAAAAAAAATTGGAAAAAGTTGTCATTTTAACGAAAGCATTTAGTTAAAATTTGCTTCGAATCGCTTGTGTATGTAATACAGACTTACCAAAAGTAACAAAACCAAAAAATTGTGGATTGTGCTGTATAAAGACCTCTCGTGCATTTTAAGGTAACGATCTCAAAATTCTTCTATGTAATTTTAACTAGAAAAACATTTTACTTGCATTTGGAAAGTTCCAAGTTAAAATATCGGCCAGCATACTAGCTGTACTGACTGAGGCTTTCTATTGTCTTTAGTCTATCCTGCCAAATATTGAAAGAGTAAGTCAAATCAAGCTACACCAACTTCCTTTCAAATCCTTTCCAATTAACTATTCACGTATCACAATATCCTTGCACTCTGGTTACTCCCCTCTGCCGACGGAATTAATGAAAGAATAAAGAAATAACATGTTCTTGTAATTGTCTGTCTTACTAGTCTGATTCAGGAGTTAGGTTAGAAAAGGAAAAGGCTGCTTGCTCCTTCTCTATTTTCGGTCTTTTATTATACGACTGTCTCAGTATCTTAGATTATATTTCACATGGTAGATGGTAAGCCTGATTGGTGATTTATAAGTTAGAAATCATTCTTAAGGAGAAATGGTTGATTAAACTTAATCGTGGTAATAGTCCGGAATTATCTTGGAGGGAGTAAGAAATTCCACTAAACAGTAGTCGCAAAAATCGGTGATTTGGTCGAGAATTACAGGTCGCCTCCTGCGGTCAAACTACTGTATTTACGCCACGACAATCTGCTGTAGCTCTTTACTGCTCAGTAGTGTATGTTGCAATTTAAGTTCACAGTTGTCCCCTCTTACCTAGCCTGATGTATAAATTGTATCAAAACCCGCAGGAGTAGGAGAAATAGCTACATTGAAAACAAAGTAATTTCATGGAGCGTAGTACTTGAGAAGCTTACAGTTCCTCAGATCGTCAAAAAAAATCCCAACGTTTTATGGAACCTAAAGGTTCATTGCCTTTTGCACAGTTGCCCAGTGCCCACCGCTTGCCTCAATTCTAAGCTAGATCAATCCAATCCACACCCTCCCAACCGATTTCTTTAACATCCATTCATATATTATCAACCATCCAAGCCTAGGTCTTCTAAGTCGTCTCTTTCCCACAGGTTACACCATCAGAATCCAATACTACGTTCCCCCGTACGTACCCTACGAGAAGCCCATTACATGTTTCTTGATTTCATCAGCCCGATAATATATATTAAGCTCCTCGCTGTGCAATATCCTCCACCTCAGAAGTATTTTCCATCACCCTATTCTCGAACACACACTGTCCGTGTTCCTTTCAATAAGAAAGACCAAGTTTCACAGCCATATCAAACAACAGGCACAATTAGAGTATTGCATGCTCTAAACTTTATATTTTTAGAAAATGGAAATGAACACAAAAAATTCTGGCCAGAATGGTAGCAAGTGTACCCAGATTTCGGAAGTTCCTGAATGCAGAATTCAGTGTTGTTCCCACATATCTGAAATTTGCCATACTTTCAGAAGAATTTTTGCCTAAATTTATGTTTTAATTTTATCCTGCATTCTGCTCACAAGACAAGAAAGTATACGTAGCGTTCTAAACAGTTACTTCCAGACCACTCTCCTTAACTAGCAACTAATAAAGCTTCTTTTTTATTCTTTATAGGCCTACATTATAAGATCTGCGAACGGAAAGTAACAATATTTTGTACTTATCTTCCTTTGAATGTCCTCTAGCTTCGCCTATTGTTTAAAATATTTCCTTCTATCCATTTTACACTTTCACCAGTAAAATGACTCTAATTTTGTGGTCTATTCCACACTACACGTGCACTTCGAGGAAGAAAGTAATACGAGAAGGAACTAGGAGAAATAAATTAAGGAAGAAAAGAGCTCAAGAAGCAGGAACATGGGAGGGTAAGTTCAAAAAGAAAATTTCAATGCCTTGTCTATTCCAAGCTTCCTTCCATGCATGTGCGAGTCAGCCATAACTTATCCGGGCAGAGAGACGCTAATGGTCACCGGGCCACGCCTAACCTCGTTCCCGCCAATCTCTGAGGCCAGTTCCCCCACAGAGACTCAGCAGACAAGACCCAAGGTCCTCAGGGCTCTTTACTGAAAGATCAATACTTGCTGCATCCGCCACCACTGGGCCTGCGCGGTTCAAACAATAATGGCTGCCAGGGATGTTGTTTTTAGAACCCACGCCAAGGGAGGAAGAAGTAAGACATCATGTATCCAAAATGGCCGTTGATAAATCCTTGTTTTCTTGCTGGCTTCTCCGGAAAAAAATTGCTATCTAAAGCTTCCCTCATCTCCTGCAAAGATTATTTCCAAATCAGTTGATACGTACATCCGACTAGAGTTGGGAAAAGTACTTTTATGGTAACTGAGTACAGAGTGAAGTCGCAAATTAATTCTGAAATATCAGAATTATATTTAACAAATTACAACGCCAGGACAAGATTTGTGATGGGATATATGATAAACCTAACGTTCCTGCCAACAGCCATGCGTCTAAAAAACACGTGAATTTAAATTGCAAATAGTTATATTATTGAACGTGTTGTGTACGTCCAAATATTTATGTATAATTTCTGCATTTGTAATTCAGCCGGTGTCGCTCACTTGATAAAGCAAATAAATAACCATATTTCGAATCCTGACAGAGACCAGATAATTATCTCTTCTTTAATACAGACGGGTCCGCTCTGGGCTCCACAAAGCCAATTGAAAGATAATTGCCCATTGGCCAATGAGCAATTATCTCTCAGATGAATCGGTAGGCCTACCTCAATTTCATCTGGTGCCTTCGTTAAGAATGAGTGAGATTCACTTCGAATTCCAAACACCTTTGTACTACGTAGAGGAATAACTTTACTTTGCAGTTTTAGTAATGTTGGACGGAATAGGCAGTATTCATCGGCAAGTTTGAAAATGCATAAAAATACTTTCCCTTCTATCCATTCTGAAAATAGATGTGTTCGGCGACGTAATGGACAAATTCAGGAATGTGTTCTGCAGTTCGGTGGAGCAAAAAATTTTTAATAAGCTTTAGTTCCTTTCGACACAGCTATAAAAGTTCCATTCTATATTTAAGGTACCTCCGATTAGCATTTTCTTTCCAACCCGCTTTTATTAACACCATTTCAAATATTTACAATAACAATTACGTTTTAAGGTTATTAAAACACCTGTTCGCAATGTCCACCATCATATTGTGTGCAAGCTGCCTACCTTTGGGCCGTCGAATATTGTCACTGCATTCATCGCAGTTCGTTTCTGATACCAAAGTCAGCTTCATGTATGGCCTCTACTAACAGACGGCTTTCCTCTGATTAACCACCATGACACGGTCTCATCGTCGTGTAGTTTCATAGGAAGAAATCTGCTGGGTTCAAGACGGATGGCCGAGAGATCCAAGCCACCGAGACGTTTCTCTCAATCAAAATATCTTCAAAATTTTTGTTCTAAATTTCTTTGAATCTCTGCCGATATTTGGAGGTACGCCTTCACGTTTCAGCCACATTCTTCCACTTGTTGCATGAGGCATAATCTTTTAAATAGGCAATTAATATATTCACCAGAAAATTTCTGAAATACGGAACAGTAAAACGCCTTTCGTTAACATATGGTAAATCAGGTTGTTGCCTAAAAATCGACACAACATATTCACGGAAAACATTTTCAAAAAGGCACTGTACTACCTTGCGCCCATATACCAGTGCAAAAGACTGCGAATTCCTTTTGTTGGTGAGACCATCCTGGATAAATTACGCCTCATCCGTGAAGAGAATATCAGGCGAAACTTGTAGCCGTGGTCATAGCTTTTACTAACTTGCTGACGATTTGCTTGATCTCGCTGGAAAATGAGTTGTGCTGTTGGAGAGTGATACGGTTAGAAATCATTATGGTGCGAAATTCTTCATATATTGGTCTGTGCATCACCAGTCACCCTGGAAATTCTGCGTGTCCATGTATTTGGTGCCAGAACATCAGTTTCTTCACACCTATGTTCTTCACGTTATACATTCACTCAAGGGAAGGAACCAATCACCTTCAGATTTTTGTGCACATTTTCGAATGCTGCGCGATGGGGTGTTTTGCTACATGGGAAACTTAGCTATTATTCAACCACAGCAGTCTTAGGGTTTCCGTTGCACAAACCGTATGAGAAATGCATGTCGCCATATCTTTCATTTACAAAAGCGTTAAGCCCGTTGCTACCCCACGGTACAACCATAATCAGCAGTCACAACCAGTAGCCACGACGGTGCACAATCAGAAATTTCACCAAGTTAGAACAGTGCCTGCTCGCTTCACTAGAGCTTAACTTGACGGCGGTGTCGGAAAAAAGCTATAGCTTTTGGAAATATTTGGCGCCAAATGACCACAGAACATCATCCTGAAATCTATGCATTGAATCTCGAATACAATATATATTCATAGATGGAAGGTCAATATTCAATAATAATGATTCGGATAAATTACAATATAAGGATGTGCAGCGAATTGATCTAGCTCAGAACTGCGTTCTTCTGGGTTATTACTCAGCGAGTAGTTTTGATTCCTCACCGACGTTTCGGGTCTAACTGTCTGTCCCTTTTTCAAGGTCTCTTGAAGTTCGGCCCTAAAGGTTGTTCCGAAATGTCGATAAGGAATTAACATTACTCGCTGCGTAAAAACACAGAAGAAAGCAAGTATGTTCCTCTTCGTGGCGGAAGCCTGAAATCACGCAGAATCTAGCTCAAAATAGGAGCTATTAGCATACTTTCGTACTTACGGACATGAAATATGGGTTATATGGAGAGGAGGGAGCGGAGTGTTTTGACCAATTGAAATAACTTTAACTCCTGAAGAAGGACTCTACTGTCTGCAGATTATGTTTGTCAAACTTGATTGTTAGGCCTCTATTTGAACAAGGGCCTTACGTTTTACATTTATTTTACTCTAAATTATACTAAGAGAAGAGGTAAAGTTCAGAATAACTTCTACTAGCCTATCTATGCACTCCATTCCAATTTTCGGCAATAAAAGTACCCGACCATAGGACTAAATAAAAAGATTTTCCTTAGCGATAACTGCCACAGGTCAGAAGATTAACCTGTCTAGGGACGTGAGAAACTTCCCTCCTCTTTCTTCTAATAACAGTGTGAACGAGCACATAGACAAGTACAATTTCTATAGACATCAGTTTTGGAACTTTTTAATCCAGTGGCAATTTGTTATTTATCATTCAGTAAGCCGGAACACGATACTCTCCAATATTACGTGTTTGAATTATACTCGTAGTCTTGTTCGAAACTTACTTAGGCCTAATACCAAATGTGCGGCTAGAACCGTTTCAATTTTGACCAAAACACGAGAATAGAGTCAGAAATGTTGAACATACAATGTATCTGAAAATAACAAACAACCCTAGGTAAATTTAAGAAAATATAAGTTCTCCGAAAATTACACAGACTTGTTTCGGTCAGTTTTTGTACATTGTTGCTTAATAAAAGAGCATGGCGCCTGCTGACATCATTTCTTGATATTTCCCTTTGATAGAGATAGAAAAATATGTATTTATATATGGAAAGTGCAGAGTTTATCAGCAAATATAAAAATCCACCTAAATGCAAAATGGAACCAATATCCCATGGACATGTATGAGTGAATTAGCCTAACATATGGCTTATTAAAACGGACACATTTTACTTAAACCAGGACAGTCAGAAGGATATGTCACACAAACACAATTTAGTGGCAATTAGAAAATTTATGTGTTGTTTATAGTTACATATAAGTCAGTCCGTGGCGTTAGCTGATAGCGGGTTGATTTATTACGGAAATAAGCACATTTTATGGAAGAAATTTACACATGTGTTGGCAAATATCTTATTCTACTAATAAAATGACATTCACTCGGTACTCAATTTGTGGTCCACTTGTTACTTTCAATACTATTCAACTTTTAATAAGCTAAATAAGAATAAATAGTCAAGATATGAACTGTACTAGAAGTTCCAACATTTTTAGGCCCTCTTCCCCACTCGTTTAAAGAACTTTATAGCAAACAAAAGCAAATCTATTCAAAGATTCGTTTTGTATCTCACATGAAGCAATTTTTTCCATTAAAAAAATTTCTTGTGTTGTTAAGGGAAGTAATGTCTGTTTATTGCAAGTATGACAGGGGGACACTCACATAAATATGTGGATAAAATGTAGGTTTTGCCAGTGGCTGGACGGAATAAATAGATGCCCAAACAAAAAAAAAGTTGTAATTTATAAATCTACTTATGTTTTAGAGGTTTTTAGACCCCAGTTGATGGTATGGCTAGACAAATTTTACATGTTATGAGCGACAATATTTATTTAGAAATAAACTAAAATTATAAAATTTCTAACAAACACGTCAATTACAGCATCTGTTGCCAGACTGGCCCCTATTGTAACTGTTGTTAGCACGTACATTAAACCACTAAAGTTTAACAGATCGTTAAGTCTAAAATTCAGTTAAAGAAAATAACTTAGTTTACCAGGATCCATAGGCTTTGGGAGTCTTAGCTGACAAAAATTGTGCATTTGTAAAATCGTGTTAATTTTTTAGAAGGAAGTATTAATATGCGAGGCCTTACCAACTGACTTACACCTTAACATGTCTCTGGTAGTGTAAATGTATATTTCTTGTTTAAATGTTTTGCGTGCATAATTTATGTGTGATGTTTGTGTGGTTGCCAGATGATGCAGTGACAATTTCGCTATGGATTATTATTATTATTATTATTACTATGGTGTAAAACAGGCGTCCTCTTGAAAAAAAACACCGATTATCAAAATTTTCTATTAAATCCCAGTAATTTAGAATTTCTTTCACTGAATGCAGTGACAGGCTTCATTTATTCTAAAAATACGTATTTTTTCCATTGTTACATCAATGTATGATTGGTATTTTGAAAAGAAATACCGCACTCTTTTTTGAAAGTATAAAGCGAATAGTTATAAGTAAATAATTTTTTCATAAATGCGTGTCATATTTGAAGGCCTGGAACAAATTCCCTTGTTGAGGATTTCGCCTTCCAACATATGAAGCTTCGTCAGTGATAATAATATTCTAAAGCTGCGAGGCCAAGCCGTGAAAACGCATACGCAATATCACAAACCACAGAAATGTACAAGCCAAACTGCTGTGCAAGCCTCAAAACATGCAACACAGGCAATTTGTTTCCTCAAACACGCGAGCTATCAAGAGTATTAATACATAAATTGTTGATAACGAATCATAATTTTGTCATACCAGTAGGTGTTACATATAACCCTGACCGTTTAGAAGTACTAATGCCAAGGCGTGGGCCCTCTTGGATACAAAGCTGTTCAGCTACGCTGAAAATTGCAGGATTTCATGCAACCGTACATTTTCGTTACGGCAATCACCAAAGCTCACGAGTGATCTCGATTTTGAGCCAAGTGAATAAAATTGATACCCACAGTAGCAATTTCTCTTAGATCCATCGTGCCTCACTTATCTACACCGAAGTTCTGTTGAGTGCCCTCGTCACATCAGGCTTCACGAATCCAGAATTTAATATTCTAGGCACTTACAAGAGAATGTCAATTGTCTTAAGGACTTGCGCCTAATTTTTATGAATTTTCCCACTCCTCATCCTTGCTAGAACCGCCTTTTGGTCAGTCTAATTATATTACGGGTCTTCTACAAACCAAGAAGTTTCTACTATATTATATATATATATATATATATATATATATCTGCTGATGATTCTCAGAATTCTGACATTATCATTTCCCTATAATTGGCCCAATATGCAGGAATCCTATAAAAGTAACAGAAAATCCTTATTCCATTGTACAGATTTTGCTACTGAATGATATGAAGAAGCAACGTTACTGAAGACGTCACTTAAATTAATGTAATTAATGTAAACTTTATGCAAGAAAACATGGCGTCAAAATGCAGACGACTATAACATTTTGATTTCTGCTTAGTCTAAAAAAAAAAGGAATTATCTATTTGTATCAGAATTACGAATTTGTCCTCAAAATTCGCCACAGAGAAGTTCACTGTCTTGTGGCTCACTCACTTCACCTTGCACGAAGAACACGATAGCTACTGGCTGATGACAACACGATGAATTTCCTTTGTTTGTGTTTTTTCTGTGTAAGAATAAGTCCCTGCTACTCATTTGACTCCACTAAATATCTAAGTTTCTTCATTTTATTATTAATTCGTAAACTGAACGGGACTAAACTGAAGAGGCTTAAAAAGGGAGAAAAATTATGTGCCAGAAGCTTTTATCGTCATCCTGAAGTTCGAATCTTTAAAAAAAAAAAAAAAAAACATATAAAAATTTGTTATCGGAAAATGTTGGTTAGGTGAGTTTAATAAGTACAGCTAGACACCCTGAAGATGGCTTAAACATAGGGAGTGATAAGAACACAAGATCCAGTTAATGGAGCAGAAACGTGGTTGTTGCTTTAGAATATTCCATTTCATAAGCAACTTTATGAAGCAACTGTCATTAATTCTTTATACTTAACCACGGCGTCTAGAAGACCTACGCTACTGTCCGCAGCGTTGAACTTTCCTTTGAGTATTACACATTAAACAAAACACGAGTTGCTACTTTGCACGCTGCCACAACACACAACTTGTACAACGAAATTAATATGTGACTATTTCTAGTGTGACTTTAGCAAGGAATATATAGCTCCATTATGATGGTCTTAGGACCGAAACATGTCGGAGCGTTTTTAATGTTTTAACTTGTAAATTTTATATATGTGCAGTGGTTGGTGCAATAATTGAGTAATTATTATTATTATTATTATGCACTTTGTTTTCTAAAAATAAATATTTTGCTATTATAGCTAACTGATACCGTCTTCTTACTTCAGAGGTCACGTGGTACCGTCCCTCTATATTTGCTAACTCTGTGAAATAAAATAGATTTCGGAAGAGAAATATCTGGAGAACGAAACAAAATCATTTTGCTTTTCGAATCGCTGAAAGCCCTTGAACTATGAAAGTAACACCTAAATAATTTTACACAGTAACAAATGGTCGGCGGTGTAAAACAAATAAAAAACTTATCATTTTGTTTAGCCTAGTACCATTAAGGCCGTGAATTCAAAGTAGTAATATAATGTTCATCAGATTACATTTTATTAGTATAACCTAACTACCTCCAAGACCATTAAAGTACATTGGTGTACAAGTTATAAAACTTGTTAAACCTTTCAAGCCCAGACATTGTATCAAATACAAAGGAGATAAGTAACATCTTACTTGAAGCAATACAACAATGAGTTCAAGTAATATTTCTTTGTGTAAGCGTGTTGTGGCTTTCTCGTTATGAATGCGAAATTTAAAAATAAAAAAAACAAAACTAAAACACGCTAGTGGGCACTGACGGTTGTCACGGTTTTGTAATTTAACTCTTGGAAAACCTTGAAGTTGAAATACGGTTAACCTCCTGTCCGACTTGTAGAGCTTTATTTATTTATGTTGATGATAGTGCTGGGTGAGTTCTGAGTTCCCTTCCTTTCGTCGTTGCTAGTGGCCAGTTAAAAAAAAAATCCCTTGACATGGAGTTTTAATTTGTATTCTGAACCCTATCCTATTTGTAATGATTTAATAAAACCTATCATAAGCTTTCATATAATGGTTCTCTGAATTTGCGTCATGTAGCCGCAAAGGTTTGTTGCGACATTTCGGACAAGCATGCAACTAACACCCACATAAAGATTTTTAAACTTTATGCTTAATATCCTACTAACTACAGCATGTCACAAATTTAAAGCGCTGTGTCAATGTTCTGTTGGATATTTTCTTGGTGCTGACACATTTCAATATGCAGGACACTTTAAAAAAAAGTATCTAACTTGGGGGGTTTGTAAAATTAACTGTTAACATGGAACTATATTTTGTTCCTCATACGAAAATGAATGGATTAATAAAGGCCAAATTTTGATATCATAAGCTATTAGTATATGTTTTAACCCAGACAAATTAATTTAAAGAAATTTAATTTCTGCACTAATGTAATCTTTACCTCTGCAATCGCAGCGTTCTTTTGTGGCCTCTTTCAATACCTACAAATTCTAAGAGTAATTGAGCTTCACCGCGATTAACTTGCAATTTAATTTTCTAAAAATGTCCACGAAAATGCTGCGCTTTAGCTTGCTTGCACTACCATTTCAATTCCTTTCCACACTATACAAATTACAGACTACACTGACTCATACAAAAAATTCTTATTTTAAGAAATAGGAACTGGGCTTCTTATGGAAAGGTTCTGGGCGGTAAGAGCTAAACTCAAAAGATTGGATAAAAAATTTGAGGTTTAAAAGGTGCTGAAATTTATATTGTTCCTACTGTTCGGGTTATGACTAATTGTATTTTGGTAAGATATTTTCGAAATTTCGGAAGAATTACTGTGTCCTGCTTACAGTCTGTAGTTCCCTGCAGCGTCTAAAACCATCAGAATGGCCACACGTATTTACAGAAAGGATTTCTATGTTTTTTTACGGATCTGACTTGTATTTAAGTTCGGGTAATTATGTTCTTTATGGAGCAACACTAGGCCTGTGTAGGTTACGTAATGACAGCAAACATTTTGTGGCTTATTAGCACCTAATGTGGGATGTTGATATTTATGAATTTGAAGAGCAAGAGCGATGCATGTTTTGGAATAATTCAAGGAAATATTATGCCAGCTTGGGTGAAAAGTAAAGACTTCAAACAAGCACATTCGCACTAGCCATTGTCAATTGGTTTTTCGGTGAAAAGTTCTCAATTAAATCTTATGTTTATTGGACCGTGCATCATCTCGATAGTTGAATAAAGAGAGACCAACTTGATGTCACTTGCTTTATTATTACATTATTTAATGCTCAACATGTTTCGGATATTAATACATCCATCCTCAGGAGCTTGCGACTTATTTGTTGAGTTATTTCATGGGTTGTATTGCTCTGGTTCGATGTGTGTTGGTGTTACGTTG
>Ga0123352_10003975_pt1 | contig 21636 bp, 9 predicted proteins | sample TergutLab28metaG_FD_89700 | JGI IMG/M metagenome (GOLD analysis project Ga0123352, IMG submission 89700) | Labiotermes labralis P1 segment gut microbial communities from Petit-Saut dam, French Guiana - Lab288 P1 | ecosystem: Host-associated > Arthropoda: Insects > Digestive system > Gut ...
CAGTGCTTGCCTAAAATTACAGTAATGGTTCTATCTCGTCCCTTGATATGGACGTAGTCGTTGTTATGGCAACACATTTGTTGTAATTAGGTAAATTAGGGGTCCCGTAGTGTGTGTGTGTACTGCACAGTATAGAGAGCTAAGCGCTGTATAAAGCTCCCTGATGATGGACCCCTTGTGATCCGAAACATGTTGGAGCAATTTTAAATATTTTATAATAATTCTAACTGTATCTACGAATTCTATATTTGTGCATCTGTTGGATAATAAAGTGTTTTAACTGCTGACAAACATAATTTATCTAATTCGTTCACAAGGTCATTTACGTTAACATTAAGACCGCCAAAGGAACCCAACACAACTCCCCGCGCGGTACACCACTAAGATCAATTTAAATTATATTTTCCCCAGCCCTAACTGGGATTTCAAAGAAAACAGCATGCAGTTGTAGGTCTTCGGTAATGTCTGCATCTTTACATGGCACTGAAGCGTGGACTTCACATATGGGACTAAGTGAAGCAATCTAAGTACGATAGCCGAGATGTAATTCATAAGGACAGGAGATTGGAATCGTCTAATCACAAAAGTAATTCAAACATAAGGAAGGATTCTGCTCATGACATTATGATACAGCGATAAAATGCAAGCAAAGTTTCTGTATCACCGTGCCATGTTACGAAACCATACATGGGCTAGTTTGGCTCTGGCCCAATGGCCCAACCCGCACCTAGGCCGCCTCATTCTTTAGGTTTCTAGATCACACACAATTAGACACACAAACCTGGTACACACTCCTCTGAACGAGTGATCAGCTCGACCCACACACCGCTACCTACACAACACAGGATAAACACAACAGACGAACATCCATGTCTCCAGTGCAATTCGAACCCGCGATTCCAGCGATCAAAAGGCTTCAGACCTACTCACTGGAACGCGTGGCCATCGGGATCGGCTACATGGACTACTAGGCGTCGCGTATTCTCAACTTCAGCGCTAGAATACAGTAAGTGACATAATTCACTCTCGGGAACCGCCATCTGAACAACTCTGAAGAAGAACGTGGCGGCAAAGAAACAAAAACTGTCACAGCAAAGCTGACTCCTTTCGCCTCAAGATGGAGAAAGTAAATTCGTTAGAAACGTTGGCACATTAGTAGCAAAAGACACGGCGTCTCATACCATAAGTTGGCGATCTTCAAGTCATAGCCGTTACAGTGTCAAGTTTGGTACTTTTTATAGATGAAGTATTTTGAAAGTTCATCGCAGGGACACAAAGCCCTTTCCGTGTAGAACACGGCTTTCAAAATACGCACATAAATGCATCAGAACAGTGCAATAAAACATCGAGACTAATCTGTACACGATTTCATAACACTCGTATATTTCGCACGAGCTGTTAGCGATTCTGCAAACGTCACTGTCCTGTTCATTTCTTAAAGAACCAGACCTATTGCTCCAAATGTAATGAAACAATGCACGGATTCATAGGCTGTAGTCCTTTCTTTCAATACAACGTCCATCAAACCGACAAGTACTCAAATTATTATGAATGTCCTAATTCTTAACGAGAACTTTCCTTAAAAAAAAAATGAATAAAATTATTTCTAGGTCAAATAGATTAAGCTAAAATTATCTTTCTCCAATGTGTGAGATTTCGACACTTGTGTACTAATCCTAGTAACTGACCAACCCAATGCACAAATACTTCTTTTATAATAAGTTTGTAAATGGCCGTCCCGTGCACAGGTTAAGAGAGGCCACCTACAGAGTGTGATGATACCAGATGCTGTATAATACAATTTGACCTCCTGATGATGAGCACAACAGTGCTCGAAACATGTAGAGGAATATAATAAACTTATTATACAACAAGAATTACTGCATTGGGTTGGTCAGTTACTAGGATTATACTGAGATCCACGGTGAGCAAAACATCAAAACATGTGTACTAATTTCAGAAACTAGCCAACAGATCGTCAACACACATCATTATGCATTAATTTTGTACCTTGCATACAAAGCGTATCGAACTTTCATTAAGAGTTTATGAACTTGTTGGGTGCGTTTAATTAGGCCCACCAATAGATTCTCAAGCATAAGAAGCAAGACGGCGCTATACATAGGACAAAATGTTTAATGAAAGACGTTATTTCACGTCCTACTTATAGAAGTTGGAATCGCTCAACCATTTATCTGCAGGAAATGGGAAGAAGGTTTCATAGTACTTAAGCTCACTCAGAAGTCTCAAGGAATTCTGAACAGAGTGTGAGTACGGAATTTAAAGGTATCTTGAACACCACACCGGCTGTTCGTGAATCGCGTCCAATTTTAATTGCGAAGATAAAGGAGAGATCTGTCACCTCACAAGTACCAAATCGAATTAATAGAGAGAGAATTCAAAAAAGATCGTAAGTCTGATATCCCTACACAGAATACCCACTTCTTTGCTCATAAGTAGACACAAATTATTCAGCAGCAGACAGGTGCACTTTTAGGGGTGGCAATATAATATGTAAGGAAGAGAAAAGACGCCCGTCAACTGTACAAGCATAGTAGATTCGCCGTAAAGAATGTGGTCATCTGGGATATAAAACCGTACAGTCTGGTGGAAATATACCGAAGTTTCTAATGATCATGCTGCCTCCATATTCGTAAAATAAGACATCTATCCTGAAGGACATAGCAGGACCCTTCGAAACGTCGGTAGATTTCTACCGGTCCGCACAACTTTATATCTAAGACATCTTCAGCAGTCACCTGCCGTCAGGGTCACACACCTCACATACAGGCAGTACTTTTGTACAAAAACAAAATCGTCTCAGACTGAAATATGGACTAGGCAACAGCGAGGCGCGGATGGGAGCGGGTACCTGAAACGTTGGTTGTAGCTCATATGGTCTCGAGGACTATTATATTAGTGGATTTTTTTAAATAAATATTTTTAAGGCATGGTGTGTGCACTTCGTGGTTATTTCCAACGCTCTCAGGTGAATACGTGGAAAATACTGGTACTCGTGCATTAAACCTTCTTAAGCAAAGAGGCTCTTAACTAATTGAAGTGGGCGATATATGCACAAGTTAGGTCTATATATACCGGTATAGACCGATTAAGATGTAGTAAATGAAATATATAAGTCAACTTTAACTAAAATTAGTAGAAAAACTCAAATTACATAATTAAAACCTAATGTAAATCTTCAGCGAAGGAATATCGAAGTCAATTTAACTTACGTCTGCTAATAAAACCTACATAGTGGAAATGAACAAAATGTATTTTTCGTCAAATTTCTGCTAAAGGACTCAGAAAACAACACAAACAATTCGTCTAGTCCCTATATATAGAGGTCCTCAAAACGCGTCGAATTAAACCTATCAAAATGCTTCATGAATTAATTTTTATTAAAACTGAGTTTCATCAAAATCGTTTTGACAGTTCCAGCACAGATATGTGTATGAGGAGAGATGGGTTTGAAAGCAATAACTGCATTACCAGTCTTCCTTCTCTCTTCATAAATAATATTCTGTCTACAGAGAAGATTTTGGTGTAGAAGGTTCCACTGAATTTCACCACTTTTGAAAAAGATTTGCAGAGACTGGACGCACAAAACTGAAATTGTTCCTAATGAGATATGTTCCGAAGTCACAAGCTGTAATTAAATGGGTAACTACAGAGCCAAAAGGGCTTTGGTGTTAGCAGTGGTTTTGTTGGTGTAGTCAGGAAGATTGTTTTATCAGTAAATAACAGAGGAGAAATAGCGTCGCCTAGTATGCTATCAAACCTTAAGTAGGTCCTGAATCACTGCGCATGTATCAAACGACGCCTTGTAATCTGCAGCTTGGCATTTCTGAGCACTTTACGCTGAGATTTTGGACGCCAACAAGGCAGATGTAAGGTATGAAGCGTTCTGGTTTCAAAGTGTTCGCTGAACTTGTAACAGAAATGACCGCTTCTCTTGAAAGACGGCAGAAGCAGGGAAGTGGATGTGTCAGAGGCACTAATTAAAGTTTCTTTCGCCTATTTATAAATCTTCTTCATCTCTCTCTCTCTCTCTCTCTAACTCCTTCCTCCAGACATCCTCCCTCATACTGTTTCACTATAGTGAAACAAAATGTATAGAGCCAGAGCTAGACTTATTCAATCCTTTTCAAACTACAAAAAGAAAAAGAAAGAAAAAAAAAAAGGAAGATGTGCATCATGGACGGATTTTTGGCGTGTAAAGTTTGGAGGCAGAAATACTAGAGGTTACAAGTATCCGGTGTCTTCCTCTTCTTTGCTCCCTTCCCTTAATATCGTCTCTCTCGACCTGGCAGATCTGACAGTGTTAACTGTTCTCTCGCAGTGGAATTCGTTCACAAAAGTAGCGAGAAACATCCACGTGGCGTAATTTATTATTTGTGGGAGGTGAGTTCCAATGGGGTTACGAAAGCGCAGAATGTAGTAGGGGATGGGTAAATATACAGATTATCAATCCTCTCCGTTATAAGCTTGTGTTATTCACACAAATGAACCGCTTCTCTTCGTAACAAATGTCTTCTCATTGTATTTTCGAGATCAGAAGTTCCTCCTGCGTTCTATAAAGCATACTTGCTTCATAATGGGTACTAGAGAGACGTGGCGCTTAGTTGCAAATACCTAGCCGACAGACTTAAAGACTTCCCACATTGTTTGTCCTTTACGGTCCTGCCTTATTGCATCAGGAATCAGCAGAGCACAAAGCTATGCGAAGTACGAAGCTTGCTGCAACACATTATAGAGCAGACAGAAAGGAACACAATGAAGAATACTGTCTTTGCGAGATGTGGGGCTATCACAGCGGCGTACATTAAGATCCAAGTCTTCTGTGCTTTTTGACGTCCTAATGCTTACTACTGTTCCTGCCCGTATGGGTATAAAAATACGTTCTCCAACCCACACCAAGAACTCTTCAAATGGGTCAGATCTTGAAACCATAACATAGCATAACATAACATAACATAATGCTGTTTAAATTATTCGACAACTCCAATGCAGTTAGAATAGTTACCTGTAGAAACTACGTACAACACGACAGGCAATGTACGTATAACGTAACAATGAGGCGCGTTCGTATGGCCATTGTTGCAGTGGAAAAAATAAGTATCATATCATGAGTTGGTGTTTGTAGCCTTACTTGTCCAGCATGCAGCGCGAATGCGCCATATTGTCATCTGTGCCCTGTCTGGCTCTACCATAATTTTCCGCATTATCTCATAAACGGCACGATTTTCTAAAAACGTTATAGACCATAAAACATGTGTTTTAATTTTCTCAAAGCATTTTGTCTGGGACATTTCTCATTCCAAGCAGAACTGAGCGAGATATGATCATAAATGTATATTGGTCTTAATGTAAAGTACCAAATAATCTTCTCAGACTTTAATGGAACTTGAATAATCGCGACAGATTTTCCAAAAATCCTCAAATATCAAGTTTCATGAAAACCCCTCTAGCGGGAGCCGAGTTCTTCCATGCGGACGAGCGTGCGGGCAGATGGACAGGACGAAGCTAATAGTTCCTTTTAGCAATTTAGTGATGCGCCGAAAATGGATCAGTAAGCAATATATTTAGTCCGGTACAGTAACAGCCAGCAGCTCCACTGATTGATAACAAATTTAGACAAGGAGGCTTTGACTTGCCGTACCAGTGAACATATTACGGGCTTTCAAAAGCAGCCGACAACAAATCAGCCCCTCGCACACTAGCAGGCCGTTGTAAATATGCTTCCCATGCTTTTTAGATAAGAGCTATATTCACTCCAATTTCGACATATTATATTCTTTGAACACAAACTGTATTTTATAATGGAGACTTTACAAAACATGAATAAGGATTAGCCTACATTACGTGTCCACTTCCAACAAAAGTGAATAAAATGAAAATTCTGGGTTGTCACATGCATGGGATTAAAATCACTGGAGTAAAAAACACATTACTTTACAGGAACGGCTGAAGTCATTGCACACAAGCAAGCAGCAATCCATTCATACCTTATATTGCTCTGCATCGAATGGACACGGATAACAACAAAGCAGGCGACATAAAACCAAGCAGTTAATCTCTTTCTGACAACAAACAGGAATAGGCTGACTAACACGACAATACCTCACTCGCAACGATCATGTCTGTTTCTCTATGGCAAATTTAACTACAAGCAGACCATCAAATCGTGACTTGATTTATGCAAATAATATGGACTCTATAGTATAGAACTTCTTACTACCTAAAAAGGGTCGATACATTTGCATAATTTCTTATCACGGATCTGAAAGATTTTCTGCCAATACAATACAAAATAAATCCCAATTCTTTCACTGACTTGCAGGCTTGCAGGCTGAAGCACTTCAGTGCTTCAGCCTGCAACCGGATACCACACCACCCCAGCCAAACCACAACGTAACACCAACACGCATCGAACCAGAGCAATACAACCCATGAAATAACTCAACAAATAAGTCGCAGGCTCCTGAGGTTGGATATATTAACATCCGAAACATGTTTATCATTAAATAATGAAATAAAAAAGCAAGTGACATCAAGTTGGTCTCTCTTTATTCAACTAGAATTTTGAATGTAAGGTTCACCCTCTAGGCATCAGGTTTGGCGGGATATAAGAAGTCCCAAAAAGCCACAAAAGAGTTACGTTGACCCCAAGCGCGTTCTCTTTACTTCCATTCCCACAGATTCTTCATAATCGCCTGTAATGTAAGCTTCAAGTCACAAAATGTTAAACACAACCTGACGAGAAATATAAGAAGAAATCCTGACCACGAAGGCTAGACACATTTATTCCTCTCAGAGCAGTGTTAGCGAAAACCCCAGTATACTTGAATATTACGCCGAGATGACTGGTAAATTTTTACCCTCTTCGGAGTTCAATGTCTCCATCTTCACAGTAAAGTAGATCAAGAAGCGTCCAAACAGATATCGATTTAAAGAAGGAAGCGACAGAATAAAACATTCAGGGACAATTATTTGGGGATAACATGATCCTTTCTTTCTTTCTTAGTCTGATCTTTTTCTACCTGCTCACTGTAGATGTAGAGATTAATGTTGCACCTGATCACACTAAGTGACACACACACTCGATAGGACTCCTCTGGAAGAGGTATTGGCCCGTCACAGAGCCCTCTACCTAACAACACACAACACTCAACAACAGACAGACATCAATGCCCCCGGCGGAATTCGAAACCACAATCCCAGCAAGCGAGCGGCCGCGGACCCACTGGGACCGGCAACAGCATGTACTTGCACTGGGTAATAACTACTGCTGTGTTGCGAATACTTCTGTGAATTACAATGCGTGCAGTGTTAGTGGTCTGGTCGTGTAAGGTCCAGCATCATTTGCCTAAGTTCCATGTCTCGTTTAAACGGTACATACGAAGACTGTCTTGCTCCGTTCTTTTGTTTTGTTCACTCGCGAATACACTTAATTTTCAACTGCCAGCAGTGGATATATGACCTAGATAAAGTTCAATATAGGAATGCATGTGTAGAGTGCGGGAAAATGAAGCCATACATTTTAATGTCAAAAATCGTCATTGAAATTCGCATTACACACCGTGTTGCTAATTGCAGTCGGACCTTTGAAACATTACATGCCACAATGCCGTATAACAGTCGCTGTCACATAACGCCACATATTATTCGGTGTGACCTAACATTGCAACCAATCTATAATGCTGTTCACCACCGCCACCACTACTGATCGGTAGGTACAGCAATCAAATACTCTTTTACAAATTTGTTTTGGTCCTCTTCCCCACTCCCTCCCCGCTATTGTAACTTCCCCGACCATTACACACACACACACAAAACTTACCCTTCCATCTCAGAAATTCGCTTAAATTACATATTTTAATATAACAGTCATCTGACGTCGGAAAATATTTAGAAGTCACTTGAAAATATATGTTACATTTCCTACTTGTAATGAGTCCAAAACAGAATAAATTACGCTAAAATACTCTAACATTAATAGCAAGTTAAAGGGCTGAAGGTGGTCAGTCACAATTAAGTTTTATATTATATTTTATATACATAACTGCAATGCAGCATGTTTCGGCTTAAGTACAAAATATCATCGTCTCTCCTAAAAACACCAATACGAGTAGCAAGATTCAATCCCCCAGGATAGTGCAAAGTACAAAATATAGTAATGGACTTATATCACAATGATTTCCACAGCAACACATAAATGATGATTAATTTGAATTGAATACTGAGTTAGGCTAGGCTAATGCTGAGACTGCAACTGTGGGAATACTTAGAACTACCTGAAGTATTAGTAAATACTGATGGTGTGAAACAACAGACCGCGATGAATGAGTCCGGTATTTGAAATACTAAGAAGGAGAGATTTGAATATGAATTGTATTTGTTGCTTTGGACATCAAATTGAACGAAGGTGAATTTATTCATAAATACGGGCCAGGGGAGTAATGAGATCAGTCGCTACATAATAAGGTCATTTAAGCAGTTCTCGTGTTAAAAAAAATTCAATCTGTTAATACATTTCGTTAAAATACGACAGAAAATTCAGTAGTTACTATAAATAACCTTATATCACATACAGCACACTGTATTATATTGATCGTACAGCGACACATAAGTTCAGTACCATTGGCTTAAGGCCTCACACTCGGAGGAGCTTCTAAATATGCTGGGGTCAATTTAAAAAACAATCATCACTTAAACTGCTTTCACCTAAATAACATTTCATACACAAACAAGCAGCAAAACTGTAAAGATATCTCAGTTCTTCCAAATTAGCTTCTGGGGCGCTGGATCATCCGTGTCATTCAAAGGTTGCCCAACCTCGCGTTCAACCACAAGAGTGGAACCCGGCAGACCATTCCACACCAAGCCTCGTCTCTATTAACGCTCACCACATCGTTTCCCAACCCTATCCATCCACACACCACCACACAGGCCTGTACCATTCTAAATATTCTGGGTGCACTTACGCCTGTTTATCTAGTCTTCATTATATCCTTATACAGGAAACTTATAATGTCACTGGCAATTCAAATAGTTCAATAGAAGCCACCGGTACCGGCCGTCCGCTACAAACACTTGTTCCTAAGCCTGCTGTCTCTCCAGTCTTCCACGTAGCAACACTCTAATGCAGTTATTAGACAGGTACTCCCTGCCATGGAATTCCAGCGCTCTCGCAACCGTGGTGAGAATTTAAGCAGGGACACTTCTCAATAAAACCATCAGCAATACCTTCTGAGTTGTTACGGGTAAAACTAAAAGTGATTAAGTCCTTCGAGGACAAATAATCTAAAGTATTTAATTATAATGTTTCTCTCTCTCTTTCTGTGTGTGTGTGTGGGGGGGGGGGGGGCAGATGACAGGTAAATTCCGAGGCGTTTGTACCGATCCCAGAGCGGGCATATATTGAAGCGTCTATATGGAATGTGTAGCAGACAGATAGACAGGCATGTACAGAATTCAGTCAATTCTGTGCTTGCTAATCCGTCTGCCGCTTTGTTTTCATGAGTTACAAAAGATAATGACTCAACTATGCCTCTAGCACATTAATTAAGCGAAGAAGTAGTATACTAGTCTGGCCGCATAGCGGACGCAGAAGGAGGGATTTCAGATAAATCAGGAAACAGGAAATTGTAGGACACATATAAAGTTGAAGGTGTAGAGTGGTGAAATAAAATGAAAAATGGGGTGAAGCATGCAACTGAAGGAAGTGGGAGAATCAGGGGGGAAGTTTGGTTTATACAGTATTCACCCGTCCCTTCCTTGCAGAATCAAAGAGCTATTGTTCCAAAGTGGCCTTACCAATAATCCCCATTTCACATTAGAATAATAATGCAATATTTCATGCGAGTGAATCCCCGGATTAACTTGGGTGCCAAGGAGGATAACTGTATGAGAGAGTGTCAGGTTGCCATGCAACATGCATCAAATGCGTCTGATGTTATCTAAAAACAAGGTACTGACAATTGGTTGGATCCAAATAAAAACTGTGAAGTATAAAGGCTAAATGCCGTTCAGAATTTCGTAAATCATCTGTTACAACCGTCGGCACACTGAAGGGTAGGTTTTACATTTTTAGGCTCCTGATGTGGGCTCCTGTGAACAAGATAATGCGAACAGGAAATAATTTCTTGATTATCTGAGCGATGACTTCCCAAGGAGGTCTCTGCGCCTTGAAGTTACTCGCTTGGTCTGCTGGTTGATATTAATTTATTTGTAAAGTTTAAAATAAACAGAACTACAATTTTGCCTGTTGTTTTGTATGGGTGTGAAACTTGGTGGCTCGCATTGACGGAGGAATATAGGCTGACGGTGTTTAAAAATAGGGTGCCGAGGAGAATATTTGGACCTAAGAGCGACGAGGTAACAGGGTAGTGGAGAAAACTACATAAGGAGGAGCTTAATAATCTGTACTCACCCAATATTTTTCAGGTGATCAAATCGAAAGGAATGAGACGCGCGGGGTATGCAGCACTTATGGGGGAGAGAAGAGGTGCATACAGGGCTTTGGTGGGGAATCCTGAGGGAAAGAGAACACTTGGAAGAACCAGGCGTAAATGGAAGGATATTAAGATGGAGGGCATGGACTGGATCGATCTGGCTCAAAGCAGGGTCAGGCGGCGGGCACTTGTGAATGCGGTTATGAAACTTCGGCTTCCATAAAATGCAGAGAATTTCTTGACCAGCTAAGAACCGGTTAGCTTCTCAAGAAGGACTGTGTTCCAAGAAGAAAGGGAAATATTTATTTATTTATTTACCTATTAATTTAAATTTGATCATTCATTCAATTAGCCTTATCAGTAATCTTCATGTTTGCACCGTGCATCAATGATAATTCAGCACTTTACTATCCAACTAATGCACAGTATTTAATACGTAGATACAATTAAAATTATAAAATATTTAATAGTGCTCCAACATGTTTCGGATCACAGAAGATCCATCATCAGGGAGCCTTGCACAGTGCTTGGCAAAAATTACTAGAATGATTCTATCGTGTCCGTTGACATGGACAAGGTCGGTGTTGTGGCAGCATATTCTGACCCGTTGTGCATGTGTGTAGTTCACTGTATAGGAAGGCATGTACAGTGAACTACACACATGCACAATGGGTCAGAATATGCTGCCATATCGCCGACCTTTTCCATGTCAACGGACACGATATAATCATTCTTGTTAATTTTTAGCCAAGCACTTTACAAGGCTCCCTGATGATGGATCCTCTGTGATCCGAAACATGTTAGAGCACTTTTAAATATTTTATAATTTTAATTTAATCTGCATATTATATATTGTGCATTAGTTGGATAGTAAAGTGTTTAATTGCCTTATCAGTATTACTATCTACTCTTAAAAACATAGTGAACGAAATCTCCAGTTTGTCAATTACACCAATTAGCATTAAGTAACTGTACAGTAGCTACTACGACTTGTGACGGTCGACTGGATCAAAACAATGAACTACTGTCAGCAGGAAACGGAGAGTACTGCCTCTTTTTTTTGAAAGACCTTCCTTTAACTGCAGGAAATTACTCGTATAATATCCCTACCACATTAAACAGGAAATGTTTCCAATTGCATTCCACGTCTGCTTTGATGTGCAATGTATACAACTGTATTAAAAACTGAAAGCCACTAATTAAAACAATCCGATACACTCAAAGTGAGGAACGCTAGACCGTAAGCATAGAGTAATGCATACAACACGAAAGAAATCATACACATGTCGTACAAATACTGTGGGATCATTAGAATCACTTTTAAGTGTGTCAGTTACACATTTCCGAGGGCGACAGAACATTGCAAATGAAGGAATTTTTGTGCCATTTTGCCTAAGCGGCTAACGGCTTCAACTACTTTTCAGCTGCGTTCGCAAAACTGCGAAAAGCGACCACTAGCTACGCCATGTCTGTCCTTATGTCCGTCTGCACGGAACAACTCGGCCTCCAATGGACGGATTTTCATTAAATTTGATGCATTTTCGAAAAATCTGTCGAGAAAATTCGAGTTTCATTAAAATCTGACGAAAATAATGGGTACTTTATATGAAAAGCAATATACGTTTTTGATCGTGTGTCAGTCAATTGTTTTTACAATGAAAGAGTTTCAGAAAAACGCTGTAGAGAAATGTTAATAAAAATCCAACTAGATGCAACAGTATGCAGATATTTATTTACTGCAAAGTCACTCTACATGTTTCGGGCCCGATCAGGCCACGTTGGAGCGAAGTAGCTGTACCGATATTATGACCTGTACCGGAGGCTGCAGTTACAGTTTTCAGTACTCCTGATGATGGTTGCTGTGACACCCGAAACATGTAGAGTGACTTTGCTGTAAACAAATATCTGCATAGAGTTGCATCTAGTTGGATTTTTATTAACATTGAATTACGATGCACGGAACCATGAACTTAAAAAACTGTAAAGAAAATTTAAAAAACGCACATTTTGTTTTATATTTTTTTTCTTGGAAAATCTTTCCCTTTATGACTTAATGTGGAAAAATATTGCAGACCCGGACAGGCCACATATGACAATATAGATCATGCTCATTCCACGCAGGATATCTAAGGCTACAAACACAAATTCGCAATTAGTAATACTTACAGCCTCTCCACTGCTACAATGGTTGCACGCACGCACCTCAATGTTACATTACACGTACACTGTCTTTCTTTACTAAATTACGATTATTCACGAGTAGCTTATGAAGAACGTCACGACTCAATTTTCTACGCTCTTGTGCGTCAATTCGCAAGACAAAACACAGCACATTGCATGTCACACTGTCTGTGTTTGCGATCTCGTACAGTAACGGAAGAAACGTCGACAAACGAACAGTGACGACGCTGTATCCTGTAATATATATTATACAACACGCCTACGAGGCAAAATAATACAAGTTGCAGAATCATTTTAAGACGATTGATGGCTGGGTTGTTCTAAACCCCCAATAACCCCCCCCCCCCAAAAAAAAATGGTCTGCCCAAAACAACGTATAAGCTTGGATAAAATCTTCGTTCTTCTGGGGTTTTACGCAACTTACATTGGTAGGTCGTTACTGCTAATCTTATCGATCTGCGCTGCATAAAATCCCAGAAGAGCGCAGGTTTCATTTACACCGCGGCGGCAGCCTGCAAAAGACGGCTACATGTTTCGGCTGCTAGGGATAGCCATCATCATGCTGCGCGTGAAAGAAGGTACAAAGGGAATATCTGTAACTCCAATTTATAGTTTGAGACCTAGAACTTTACAATTAATAGTTCTAATGAAATATTATGTAAATAATATTGCAGTAATAATAAGATAAAATCTACATAAAATACATAGCGCTTATGTGGAAAGCATATGCAGTAAGGCGTCGCTGTGTCGTCTATGTTAAAAGTATATCAGTTACGAAATTAAGAGTTCGCAGGAAGTGTATTATTCAAATTTATATCACTTCATATTCTAGAAAAATTACCACCGTTGTCATGTTTTATTCAATGTTATTTCACTTCTACTTTAGCCCTCTCCATTCACATTTCACCTCCTTTTTGCAGATACCACTACTTATCAGCCAATATAGACGTGATTCTAAACAACATACTGTCTCTAATAACACCGTCACACACCCCTTACCAACTTAATCACATGAATCACATACTTCTAATATAGACGATGTTCGGTTACGCCATGCTGCCTATATGTTCTACATAAGCAATATATTGTATATATGATACATTAGATTTAATCTGTGCTCAACCTCTGTAAATATCCCGTGATATACCTATTGGTGAAACACGGGCTGTAACCAACTTTACACAAATTATATATATATATATAGTACATATATTTTATCTATCTTAACTGCTACATCCTTTTACATTATATTTCATTACAACTAAATACTGCAAATTTAGACCTCCCACTACAAATTACATTTGTAATTATTGCCATTCTACTTTCTGTTATGAATAGCATAGCGATGGCTGTGCTTAGTAGCCGAAACATGTAGCTTGTCCTCCTACAACCATGAATATTTCGTACGTTGAAGGATCGCTTTTTCGTTTTATTGTGAAATTCTGAAATTATCTCAAAACTCCATGCATAAATTGATCCCACTGACTGCATAGAATATGGGACGCATGATCAAAATTAAGAATCTTGTGTATGCACATTAATACGAAGGTCGTACTGAGGGAGTGGGGTTAGAGGAGTGTCAGCTCCTAAGGTTGTCTGATCCTGCACCCAATTCATATTAAAACCCGCTAACACAGCATGGTTAAAAACGAGGTATATATTAGCGAGGGAATGTGAAGGGGGCTGGTACTAAAGAAGAGGGTTGCCCTGCTAAGCTTATGACACAGGAATGAAAGATAAAAATATCGTCCTGCCGTTGAGTTCCTTAATAAATGAAAGCAAAATAACAATGGCACAGACATGCAAGATACATAGCAGGAAAAACTTTGGAATTTTAATGTGGATTTAGCTTTCAAAACAAAGATCAAATGGCTCCCAGAATAAATTCTCGTTGCTTTCCTTCAGTGGCCTTCTTTGTTTTCTTCAAACATATACAGTACCCCTACCATTACTTACTTACTCCATGGTGCAGAGTCCTTCTTGAGAAGCTAACTGGTTTGCAGCTAGTCAAGAAATTCCCCGCATTTCATGGAACCCGAAGGTTCATTACCCCTACCATTAGAACCTCATTTTACCTTACGAAAGGTTACGTTGTCAATATGTAAAACCGTACATGATAATTCTGTTCCAATAACAGATAGACTTGTATTTTAAAATGCGGAAGCCAGCAGACATGCCATTTGTTTAAGTACGAATTTTAGTTTAATAAACTGAACTAATGAGAAAACGTCACACGGATCTATAAAGTTGGAAGTGCAAAGGGCACTAATACAGACTAAACAAACGACCACGTATAGCGAAAATTAAATTTACGCAGAATTACACCTGTAAAAGAAGTACTGGGGTGCATATAACAACCAACGTAGCGATGTAATGAAACGCGTATTAGTTGAAAAAAAAAAAGCCGACCTTCATAACGCATGTTAAGTTCCTCTGTATGTCGCAGATTAAAATATTTCTGTAAATTGTTTTCATCGCCTACGCCTTGCGCTACACGCTCTCATGACAGAGATAGGTATAAGAGTTGCGACAAGTAGGAAGACGTCTATTGTTAACAGATTTCATTACCTCCCATAATACCAAGTATCTTCCTACGTACAATTCACTTTGAAAGGTGCGTGATGTAAACTGGATGTAGCTGGGTAATATATATATACACAGTATATATACAGTTTGTGATGAAACTTTCTGTGCGACCTATTGTTTTAAATAAAGTCGGTCAGCTCCCGTTCGTCAATCACACAAACACACACACACACACACATATATATATATATATATAATATGGGCCGGGATAGCTCGCTACGAGCTGTACGGTTTGGGGATCGAATCCCGGTAGGGGGCGAGATTTTCCGTATCCGTCCAGACACGCTCTGGTGTCCACCCAGCCTCCTCTACAACGGGCACCGGGTTATTCTCGGGGGTAAAGCGGCCGGGGCGTGACGTTAACTGCCCACCCACATCTAGCGCCGAGGTTAAATAATGGTTAGAGCCATACCTCTACTCCCCTTTTGTGACTTCATGTCAGGTAATAGTGTGAAGTTCAGTTAACAGCTATATATTCTGTGGCGCAAAAGTCCAGCTCGGGCCTCCTCTGAACGAATGATCAGCTCGTCGCAGAGGCCGCTACCTACACAACACACAGCAAACACAAGCAACAGGCATCCATGCACTCAGCGGGATTCGAAACCCGAACCTCAGCAATTGAGAGGCCCCATGACATACGCCTTAGACCACACGGTCACCGGGAAGGCATATTTCAGTCATATTTAATCGAAATGATACAAAGTTCAGCACATAAGTCGACAACTTTACCTTACACCTCGAATAAAACTTGTGGTTGCAATTAGATAAGTTAAGCATTTTGGTGATCAAACTCACGTATGGAAAGAGAGGCAGACAGTGTCTCTCACGCTGTCCCACGTACTGGTATGCTTGTGCTGTTTCAGACCATTCTTCACTACAGTGGCATTTGCTTTTTATTTCTGTGGCTTATTTAGCGACGCTTTTATTATCTCGACTATACAGCGTCGACGGCAGACGAGTAACATTAAATGAAACATGGGTGGAACAACAACAGACAAGTGATAACCGAAGTACGCGGGGAACGGCCTTGTGCCAGTGGCACTGCGACACTTGCTGCAACAGATGAGAGACGTAGAACACAACACGTGCACCACGACACGGCGACGTAACGTGTCCTGCTTGTTACGTATTAAACCCAGAGGTCCGCTGTGGCTGTTCTCCTCACCCAATATTGTTCGGGTTAGAAAGTCGAGAAGAATGAGATGAGCAAGGCATGTAGCGCGTATGGGGGAGAGGATAGGCGTATACAGGGTCTTGGTGGGGAAAACTGGGGGAAGAGACCACTTGGGAGACCCAGGCGTAGATGGGAGGATAATATTAAGACGGATCTTCACGAAGTGGGATGTGGGATTATGGGGGGTGTGGACTTGATCGAGCTGGCTAAGAGTAGAGACAGTTGGCGGGAACTTGTGACTGTGGTAATGAACCTTCTGGTTTCATAAAATGCGGGAAATTTCTTGACTAACTGAAGGCCTGTTAGCTTCTCAAGAGGTACTCTGCTCCATGGAGTACGTAAGTAAGTAAGTAAGCAAGCAACTAAATAAGCTTCTCTGTGGCGTTCACAAGTCCCTAAACCTTACAACCTAAAATCATTTGACATTATGCTTCTCGGTTCAACGTCAATTTTACTGTTGCCCTCCCAGCTACGTTGAGCTGTACTAAGTGGTATCTTCTCTCTGAAGAATTCCGACGTATATTTTAGAAGCTTCTCATCTCCCCTAAGCATCCTACATACACAGTTCATCACATCATCAATAACTCGATTACTTTTAATAGTGTTTCATGAACAACACGTCCAACCCCCAAACAAAAACTAGTAAACAAAAATATTCTCCTCCGCCTGCTGCTCTCACACACACTCTCCATCTATATCGCTTCCATAACACGGGAGACAAAACTCCACGGGTTTTTGACTACAGCTAAATCTTCGGGGTTTAGGACCGCAGATGGGAATACGAAATACTTTGGAACTGAGGGCCACCAAGCATTCACCGAATTTACTGGCTCTTTAACTTCTTTGCTGTAGTTTTTAATTTATTACCGTCCTTGCAAAATATATGAGCTTTAACAGAATTTGAAGTAATTTATCAGCTACATTTATAGTGTGATCTTGTCCTCCATATGGTGTAATATAACCCTTACTTCGTTTTCTCTAGTGCATTTCCTGCTTGGGAGTAACGGAGATTCTTGCGTTTGTTTTGTTTTCCATTCTGTTCTTATTTTCTCCTACTGACGGACAACAGCATCGGCCAGAATCAGAAAGCACCATTTCAATCCAGTCTCTTCTGCAGTGCGCACCCAGCGTGATGGCGTATTCTAATGTGAAGTTGAAATTTACAGTATGTCGATACAGCATCCCTTTGTGTCATGGTACTCTGAACAGACAACGAATCAGATGAATATTTGCCTCTACGGTCCTTTCCATACGAAAACCGCCGTAGCATGTGGACGTCCTTACTAATATAGTAATATGCTGCTTCATAAACTTGAATTACATGTCTTCAATGTATTTTCGGTTTCGTCTAAATTTATATATTAGTTAGTTCATAAATTCAATACACCCTTCTTAAATTTAGTCTTAATAACCTAGCTCTTAATTGTAACACTTCAATGCACAATACTTGCTATATGTAGGCCCCACCACATGCTCTAATATTAAAAACTCGTCACTGTTCGCATAGAGTATATTCATTGGTACCGGAAGATTTGTTTACAATACACAGAAGTTATTGTTCTATATACCATCAATCGGTATGAAATCGTAATGCAGATTCAGAACAGGACTACTTCCAGTGGGTACGTTTTAAATGCTATTTATATGAATTCAGTGCTTCAAAAATACTTTAAACATTCAGCTGTTATAACAGATATTTCAAGTCACAGCATCACCAACATGGCCAGTGTCATGATCAGTTACACGCAGGCTCGGCGTAGCTGTGTTATCTAGTTATGTAGTGTATAACCATTCCAACTGCAAGCTTATGGCTGAAAAACAGGACACTAGAAATGTTTATCCAAGCATGCAGTACCTACATGCCGCAGCCAAATTTACACGACAAGTTTTAGCCTTGTTGTTACGCGAACACAGGCTCTGACCAAATCCCTATCACCAACGCCACCATCACTACACCAACACTACGAACATTCAGTTCCGTTTTATGCTCTGAATATTAGAACAGCAAAAGCCTTGTTTAGTTCTTTATAGATGGCCACAGGGGGTTAATCTAAAATTCAATTTCAGATTGTGAACTGCTTCCACTAATGGTATGAGATACAAAAGGTTAAATGGAGTGGGGAAAGAGCCCAGCGTGTGGCCAGAGACCTCCTTTGTTCTGGGATGGGAACGTTTGTCATTTTCTGCAGCCAAAAGACGGGTGCCGGTAATATAATTGCAATACGTAAAGCATACCTTTTCATTAAGAACATTACAGCATAGCAGCATGCGACAAGACTAACAATTCTACACTTCACAGAATTACGTATAAGCCTCTTATTCTAGAACAGGCGCCAACTGACTCTGCTGCCTCTACTTCCCATTACCGCACTAAAATTATTAGACGAATATGCCAGTGGAGATATTAAAACCATTTTTTGGAGCTCATGAACACGTGTCTATACCATATCAAGCTCGCTCTAACATTTGCGAGTAAAACGCCCGTCTTAAGGACCTCATCTCCGGTGCCGATATTCGGCAAGAGCAGTTATTCTTCCGTATTGAAATTGCTCTGAAGTTCCACTCAGATAAACCTGTCATTGACGTTAAGAACCCACGGGTCTCTGTCAGCACTTCATTTTTCTTGCTAGTATGGTGCATGAGAACAGTGAAAAACTTCGCCCACTGAATGCAACATTGGCACAACTCAAAAATTGCCATTTAGAGTTATTACTACGATTGAGCCAAACAAATACAAAAACATCCGACAATACCGGCACAATTCATAGTCAAAACCTGTCCCGGTAAACACCGTTATTGTCGGATGTAGGTGATACATTTTTGAGCTCAATGGTAGTATTAACTCCAAGTGGACAATCTTTGGATTGTACTGCTATTGCTTTCAATGAAAGACGGTATGTTATCGTTGAGGCCATATGCTGTATTAAAATATTCTGTGGGCGGGCCGGGTAGCTCAGTCGGTATAGCGACTGAGCTACGGGCTGGACGGTCCGGGATCGAATCCCGGTGGGGACGAGATTTTCCGCCCGTCCAGACCGGCCCTGCGGCCCACCCATCCTCCTGTAAAATGGGTACGGGGTCTTTCCCGGAGGTAGAGTTGGCCGGGGCGTGGGGATAACCCCCCACCCCCATCTAGTGCCGAGGTCCTAGAAAGAGTAGAGCTATACCTCTCTACTCACCCTAAGGGCTTTCGTGGCCTATAAAAATATCAAAACTTGTGAATTCATTAAGAATGTAGATCATATGGTACAAGTAGATACTTCAGCGTGCTGAATATACACCACGTGGTACAGGTAGATACTTCAACGTGTTGAATACAGACCACGTGGTACAGGTAGATACCTCAGCGTGTTGAATACAGAGCACGCTGTACAGGTAGATACTTTAACGTGTTGAATATGGACCACGTGGTACAGGTAGGTACTTCAACGTGTTGAATACAGACCACGTGGTACAGGTAGGTACTTCAACGTGATGAATAAGACCACGTGGTATAGGTAGGTACTTCAACGTGTTGAATACAGACCACGTGGTACAGGTAGGTACTTACGTTATGAATACAGACCACGTGGTACAGGTAGGTACTTCAACGTGTTGAATATTTAACCTAAACGGGGGGGGGGGAGGGAGTCTCTCAGAAAGCGGTCATCAAGAACAAAGAGAAACATACGAGGCAACACAGATTTTATGAGTGTGGAGAATGGTGGTAAAGCGGAAAAATCCCTTCAGAATAAATTTTCCAATGCGCATTGGAGGTTTTCGACGTTATAAACAGTGGAACTTGGTTTATATTACCAGAGGGGTAGACAGTTTTTTTTAATCGAGCATCTGTTTAGATTGTCAAAATATGATAGAACAAAAATTTTTAAACATCTTATGTAAGGTACTGTGCCTCTTAGTTTCCCTGAAAAATTAAAACATTTTCTATGAAGATCAATACGTACTTACAAGATTATGGTAGATTTACAACCATGCTAGTTAATAGCCGTCATTACTGTCAGTATAGGGTTTCCGCTAAAAACTCCTATACAAATGTAACGCCATTTTTTACGTGTGTACAGATGAGATAAGGGCACGTGCGTCCAAAATAAGTTCCTCGTCATTTCTAAATCTTTTTTACATGTCACTTATTTAAATTCTTTCTTTCATTTTTACTGTATAATACTGTCATGCAAATTTCACCTAGTATCGGATTATGATTTCGCATCTGAAATGTACGAAGGCACAAACAGTCGTATGTGCCGAAGCGTCTCTAAACACAATCACATACCGATACACCTACATACAAACAAGGGCATTAGCAACGCAGAAGACTGTAATGTCCGTTGTTATTGTAGTGTAAGACCTCGAATTTCACCAAGAATCTTGTTAATTTCAGATTACACTTGACTTCAACCATCAGTCCTCAATTCAGCCACTAAGTCTGCTGTGAAAATTTACTTTTACGAACTTCAACCTAAAATACATATGCAATTAACCATAACTGCATAATCGAAAATGTGAATGCTGTGTGTTCAAACTGCACGCAAATGCACAATATTATCTTAAAATTTCTAAATTGTGCTCACTAAAGAACAGAACTGCCAATGATAAAAACAAATCTCGATGGATAATGCTCTCCAAGAATGCTAGACAGCACATATCAGCGCTCAGAAAACGTGACAGTAAAATTATGAAATCACGCCGGGAACTAAACATGTGTCGCGATAAATTAGCCCATTCGCCATTTTTCATGAGTATGAAAGAAAATAAGGAAACTTTTTTTTTCTCCCTTCATCTTCTAGAGAAACAAAAGACAATATTCAGGTAGCGTCATAAATCACGTTACAGGCATAAAGAAATGTCACGTCCAGGGCTACTTATCATTTTCGTGTCCTCGTGTCAAGCTTTTAAAGCAAAGTGGTTACTATATGAACCACTTGTTTCACATTATTTTCGTTGTTACACCGTGTACGTTGTTGAGTTACTTAATTATTATACCAACTACTGCACTTATATAAAGTTTATAAAATTTACACATTAAAACATTAAAAACGCTCCGACATGTTTCGGTCCTAGGACCATCATCAGGGAGACGTATCGTCCTTGCTAAAGTTACACTATAAAAAGTGCTAGCAGGGCACTCTTCGCAACATAACATTACACAACACGGCATGCTGCCACAATACCCAACTGGTACAGCGAAATTAATGTGACTTTTTATAGTGTAACTTTAGCAAGGACGATACGGCTCCCTGA
>Ga0123352_10003976_pt1 | contig 21635 bp, 11 predicted proteins | sample TergutLab28metaG_FD_89700 | JGI IMG/M metagenome (GOLD analysis project Ga0123352, IMG submission 89700) | Labiotermes labralis P1 segment gut microbial communities from Petit-Saut dam, French Guiana - Lab288 P1 | ecosystem: Host-associated > Arthropoda: Insects > Digestive system > Gut ...
ATTCACAGATGAGGCGTCTTTTACCCGGGACGGCATAAATAATTTACGAAATGTTCATACGTGGGCCCATCGTAATCCACATGCGACATGTGTAATTTTATTCATCATACACACAACGGGATGTTGAATGTATGTAAGAGGCAGACTGTACGTACTTTAAAACTTATCGTTCCCCCATTGTTAAAGACATTTATCGTCAAACAAATATATATAGAGTATACTTGAGGGTTGTTTGGCCGTGTATCTTCCTCATGAAATAAAGTGAAATACCAACTTGATGCAACCGTGTAATTTTATTGGCGTATTCTTAGCTCGACATGTTTCGGGTACATACGCCCATCATCAGGAGCATTAAACGTTGATTAGCAGTATATGGTTTTCTGCACCGAGTTTTTGGATGGGTGGTGCGGATGGTGCCGTGCGACGCACGGCACCATCCGCACCGTAAACACGACCTATGCAGCGTCTCTCAAGACCACCACCCATCTAAAAACTCGGTTCAGAAAACCGTATGCTGTAAATCGACGTTTAATGCTCCTGATGATGGGCGTATATACCCGAAACATGTCGAGCTAAGAATACGTCAATAAAATTACCCAGTTGCATCAAGTTGGTATTTCATTTTATTTCATATACAGTATAAATGATTAAAATTTTGTTTGGTCGTGGGCGCTTCGTATAGTGCGGCGATATGTGTTCGGATCAGAACGGAATACAGTAATGTTGGGCATATATGGTTATGTACAACACCAGATTGGGATTATTTTTAGGAACTTGATGAAGTAGGATATATCTTAGCCAATAGATTTATTACCTGTTTCTGACGGAGTTACCCTGCCAAAGGACTTAGTGCTGTATTTGGTTTCGAATGTTTTTTTTTCTTTCCTGCAAAGAACAGCAGCTGCGAAGATAAAATGCGTGGGCGATTGGTAGAGATGACGGGGTCACTACGGAGCAGAGATGTCTCTTCATTGCAGCCAAATTTAGGTATGCTAGTGCAAATATGTGTCTGGATAATTTTTTTTCCAAATTTTTTACCGTGCGTCCTGCTATTATCAAATTTTTTGTTACCAACTGATGCACAACAGAATTGTTTTTAAAGGGGTATTAAAATTTACATGAAAATTACGATAGCTCCAACATGTTTCGGTGTGATCATCATCATCAGAGAGCGTACTGTGTGAGCTTGCTAAAGTTACAATATTAAAACATTTGGTTAAAATACATCATTGTGGTTAATATGCAGCCACAGCGCCAGATTAACCACAATGATGTATTTTAACCGAATGTTTTAACATTGTAATTTAGCAAGCTACCATAGTACGCTCCCTGATGATGGTGATCACACCGAATCGTGCTGGAGCTATTGTAATTGTAATGTAAAATTTTAACACTCCTTTAAAAACAGTTTTCTTGTGCATCAGTTGGTAATAAAAAATTTGATGATATGTATGGATCGTTTCCATACAATATACCACTAAGGTAATATAAATCATTTTTATCTTTATGTATGAGCAACAACTATAACAGTCGACCTCAGTGAGTTGATGTATTTTGAACCTCAGCTACATGTTCTCGGCCCTCTATACGTAAGTCATTATCAGGCTGTGTAGCAATTCAGAGATCCAATATAAACGCGTATAAAATGAAATACAATCTGGTAGGAGCCAACTGCATTTGGCAGTGAAATACAAGTGAAGACAGGATCTTCCGAACCAACTCCGTGGACTTAATTTTACATGGATGCAGTACACAAAAATGAAATAAGGGTACAATAACTATTTACATATGGTGAAAGTGATATCCTGATAATAAAAAACACGAATTAATTACGCAAAATTTTACACCAGATTAAATTACAAAAAAAATTATAATCCAGTAGAATAAAAACGGACTTTTTGATTAAAATATCTTCGTGCGTCCAGCATAACGCGGACTCGACACCACAAGTTTGAAAAATTCATGCTTCTGCCACTATGAAACTTACCTGTAATGTTGTCTTTTTTAATTAACATTCTGCTCAACCAGACGTACAGCTGTACCGTCGTGTAAACCAAGTGACAGAGTATTTGTAAACTATAATGACTATTAAGTTAGCAACCAGTTGGGCTCATATTTTATTTTATTTTATGCGCTTTGTGTATTGGATCTTTAAATTACTACACAGCCTGATGATGGCTTATATATAAAAAGCCGAAACACGTAGCTGAGGTTTAAAATAAACATACTAGTTTTGCTGGGGGGTTTTTTTTTTGTTTTTTGATGTTTTGCTGACCGTGCATCTCAGTATAATCTTAGCAATTGACCAACGTAATGGACATATTTTTGTTTTTTAAATAAGTTTATTATATTCCTCTACATATTTCGAACACTGTTGTGCTCATCATCAGGAGGTCACAATTGTATTATACAGCATCTGGTATCGTCACACTCTCTAGGTGGCCAGACCTCCAGAGTGTGACGATACCAGGTGTTGTATAATAAAATTTGACCTCCTGATGATAAGCACAGCAATGCTCGAAACATGTAGAGGAATATAATAAACTTATTATAAAACAAGATTTTATGCATTAAGTTGGTCAGTTGCTAAGATTAAGATGGGTTTTTGTTTTTTTGTCACAGAATTTTTATTCAGGATGGGGGGACCTCAGCCCAAATTCCAAACTCTCATTTATATCTAATTATTCTAAATGTAATCCCTGCTGATTTAAATTCCTCCGTCCTCACTCCAAGCTACGTAACAAATGGATGGTAAATACATTGCATGAAACTACTTCAGCTTGCAGTCCGGTCAGTATTGTACACAAAGGAATTCGTCCCGTTGTAATCCCTCAGTTCTGCTCTATGGAATAGCGTCATTCTGTATCGAGCTGTGAACACAATCTACGCCCACATTGTGACATTCTGCCATGCTCCTGCTTAAAAACGACGCTACGCCTGACTTGAGAGAAACCAATGCGTGACGCAGTGAGGACCCGGAGACGGTGTGCTATCGCTGTCGATGTTGTTCTGGCTTGCAGGGCGTTTTGCTGGATTAGTCTTGGCTGTGCGAATTGCCTGCTGGGTGAGAGTAATTTATTCTGATTGTACAGGGTGTTTCAGTAGGAATAGTAAATATTTTAGGAGATGGTAGTATGGACTCTTCCGAGTAAATAAGTTTATATAAACATGTGTCCAATTTTCAATGGGTGTGAAAATACAGCTGTTTGAAGTTGGCGCGTACAGATCAGATTTTTGTCTGTGGGGATGGATGAAAAGCGAAGTATACAAAGAAAAATTAAACACAAAAGACGAATTGGTCGCTCGCATTATAAATAGTGCTGCCCTCATAAAGCAAGAACGCCAAGACAACCTCAGGAGAGCTGCACGTACTATAGCCAAGAGGGTTGAAAAGTGCATTGAAGTCGATGGTGGGATTTTTTAACACTTACTTTGAACTGTTGCAATTTATTGAGATCGTTTACGTAACCAATAAATGCAATCAATACGTCATTTGTCTTTCCTTCATAATTTTTGTAAGGCTTTTTATTCGTAACATTCCAACAGCTGTGCTCCACACCCACTGAAAATTTAACACGTGTTTATATGAAATTATTTACTCGGAATAGTCCATTCTACCACCTCCCAAAATATTTACTATTCCTCCTGAAACACCCGGCATTTGTCGCGCTGAGAGCTTGCTTTACTTTGCATTACTGGTGACTACTACGTGTGAGACTTTTTACTGCAAGAACGGAAAGCACGTTTGCTTGTCAGATTCTTCGAGGGTTTAAAAGCCAAGAGGACATAAAAATCTCGTACATATGAACATTATTATTGAAGAAAGTGAACAGACTTATACATTGGGCATTTAGCTGTGCACATTGTAAATTGTTTAACCATTAATTTAGTTTATTGCGGTCTGTTTTGTTACGCCCTCAGCAAATCAGACTGTACAGCGTCGAGTTATTGAAGGATTGTATATTAGCTAATTTGAAATGATTTGGAAGGAAACGATGACACCATTTTTGAAGGAAATATCCTGAAATTTTCCTGGATTCACGGTGAAGACTACGTAAGCTTCCCTGAAGGCATTAGAACCGGTCACTGCCCAATGCCAGTCACAAAGTTTATCACAGGAACCACCGTAGTCGGTCAACCAACACTGATGATTAGTACTGTGAAGGGATTAAGTTTTTACCACCCATGGCTCGACAGCCCTTAGTAGGACAGGGAATCCTCATTGTTGAGGCTTCACGACCACAATCAGATACACCACGCTCGGTAGGACTCCTCTGGGCGGATGATCAGGTAAGGTATAGATACTGTTGTATATTTAAGCTGCTTGTGGGGATCGAATACAGAAACGTATCGGCCGTACCAGCAGACCGGCAATGGTTGTCATTACCGGTATTGACGGAGAATAAATATACGCTGCTTCATGTGACACATCTACAGTAGCATGCCAGCCTTGCGGAAACTGCGCCACTTGCACGATTCCAAGGTATGCAATTTCAGATTACTGGTAACTAGTGACAATTTTAAACGCTATGAATTTTTCCTTTTTGAAATGGAAGCACATTGAGACGAAGGTGGAGGAATAATACTGCTGGGTGATGACACCATTGGTGTGGCGGTCAGGCTTCGGCCGAGCAGGTTCCAGCGTGTTTGATTACGGATTTCAGAACGACTCCCCTGTACATATAATGCATATAATATATACTGTATAATTGACCGTACGTATACTCCGTTCCGACATGCGCTCGACGTATGGGAATTTAAGCAGCGTTATTCGAGGAATGTCTAATTGTGAACTACAGAAAGTGCAAGACACTGTGTATTAATTTATCTTGTGGAACGCAAAACCACGGCTCTATGAGACACATAATACAGTACCAAAGAACTACAATGCCTGCTTATCCACCCTTTTGTGACTAGGCTACAGACTAGACCGAGGAATGGTGGTTCGATTTGCAGGCGAGGAGAGGAGCTTCTTTTTGTCAAGTGTTCAGGCCGACTCTAGAGCCCACCAATCGCCCTCTTCAGTTGGAACCGGCATATCTTTGACCATGAGTGAAAAGGTCGGTGCGTGAAATTGATTACTCACATCCACTTGGTGCGAAAGTTAAGAAAGATTGGAGCTGTTTTCCACTCTTCCACATGCCTTCACGTGTTTGCAGGTCTTTCCTTATGTGTACTGTAGATATGTTTATGGTCAGTCACGTACCCAGCTTCGCCATTAAAGCGAAAGCTTCAATCAAATTTCGCACGGCAGGCTTCCCATTTTTTGTATTATACATAAATATGACCTCAACAAAACTTGCATGTTTGTGAACAATATAATAGAGTAGAGCCTGTGAGAACCCTACAGTAAATGCTGTCAGTGTCACTGTGGAATCATGAGGCCGTTGTACCGCCATTTTGTTATCGTAGTCGGTCAGCTAATACAGAGTCTAAAATCGACACACAAGCACACACACAGAGCATGGTTTTCTCATAGTCTTTTTTACTCCTTTTGTCAAACAAAACGCTTCTTGTATAAAAGGCACTTTCGAATTTGTTATGACCTTTCGCAAAACGGTTGCGAAAAGCGAACAGAAGGCTTTTCATGTCCTTCTTTCCATCTGCCAATAGGGAACACACTGACTTCCACTGGACGAATTGTCGCAAATTGTCATGTTTGAGAGTTCCCTTTCTGGCGACACTTTCTAGTTTCTATTAAATTCGATCAAAAATATCATTCAATGCAAATTATTTCTTACCTGCATTTTGGGTAATACCTCCCGGGTAATTTCAGACACTGTGTTCTTTGTGATGTACGAATCGAGGCTGAATGATATTTGATCATCTAACCACAACACTTGAGTTAAATCCAGTACGTTCAGTCTCGCCATTTTCGGGATATCACTTGTAAGGAACTTGTGTCATTTTAAGATACGAAGAAATGTTACGGTGTTAGTAACGTTACACGAGAAACTTGGAAAATTGTATGTAGTCAAACACAGCTGTGTCACATGAGGTGTATTTAGTGACTATATAATGGACAACTACATGTTTCGGCCTGTACTGGCCATCTTCAGCTTGTCTTGGGGGAACTTAAGATCTTACTATAAGCATGCACGCGCACGTGGTGTAGTGTACGGGCCTTATTAGCAAAAACAACAACAAAAAACAGGAATCTAATAAAACCAACACAAAACACTGTTCACTGCAAGGCACTTGTTTTACTATTAATTGGATTTATATTACGTATTGCCATTCCTCTACAGTGGGCGTACTGTGTTATTTACACTATATGTGCGTACTGGCTTGTTACTTCTGTGTGGTGGTGTCTTCTGCACTGCTGTGTATTGCCACTGTTTGTCTGATCCTTCCTTATTGGAAAAAGGTTTCCGGTGGTCCTGGAACATAGTTGTGTTTGGCTACATACAATTTTCCAAGTTTCACACACACAACGGGGATGACACACTTCCTAGTTACACGAGAAAGTCACGTTTCAGGTATGTGTGTGTGTGTGTGTATATATATATATATATATATATATATATATATCAGAACTTTTCTTGCGGTTATCAACGAATTTAACAACCGAGCGAAAGGACCTGAGGCGTTACGCTCTTCGGACATTTCGTAACTTGCTTTAAAATCATACAGCTATAACTGAGAAGGAACTATACTAGTTATTACTGTATCATTAAGGCCATGAAGTTGAATTAGTTTTGTGCTGCAGCCCTTAGCGAAGTTTTGAGTTACAACCGACAACTTTTCCCGAAACGTCGGTACGGAATTACCATCATACTCTGCGGAAAATCCCAGAAGGGCTCGGACCTCAGCTCATTTCTTTTCTTTAATGTGGGCACTAGATTTCGGGTGGTGACCAGCGTCGTGCCTCGACCGCTTTACCCCCGGAAAAGGATTAGATTCATTTCTCACTGTACAGGAGGCTGGGCTGGCGCCAGGGACGGTCTGGACGGGTGCGGAAAACCTCGCCCCCACCGGGATGCGAATCCCGGACCGTCTATCCAGTAGCGATTCGCTATGCTGACTGCGCTGTCTCTCTCTTTCTCTTGCGTGTGTGTGTGTGTGTATGCGCGCGCGAACACACACACACACACACACATCAATGTTATTTCTAGAAGTTCAGAATCTCGGGTCTGGTACGTTGTCCTTTAACGGAGGTGAAGGTAAAGGTAAAGCAATCCCTGTAGAGGCCTGGACAGGCCGTGAGGGTTCCAGGAAGTTGAGGCTTCAGATTTCATGACACTCGACACTTGAAGGTGGTAAGGTTGTCAGCCTTACGCACCGTCCACTTTTACCCCCAGGAATTTTTCCTGGTAGTCATTTCTGTGAGATGCTGAGTCGACCCAAGGGCAATAGTGTGGCCGGAAGGTTTATGTCAATGAAAAATGCCAGTGACACGATCAGGAATCTAACTCGCAACCTTCCGTTTTGTAGCGTTATGCCTCAACCAACTGCGCCACTGTGTGTCCCCTTTAACGGAGACCAGGCACAAAGTGTTAGATATAAACACCTTTCAAGAAGCCTCTTTTATTGTAAATATACAAGAGCAAATAGCACTGAGAACGCGTCAGAACTAAGAACAGTTGTTTTTAGCGCCGTAGTGTTTTGTGCATTGTTATGCAAGTTTCTGCTGCTCCGTGATTAAAAAGATCCTGTTGAAAAATCATGTGAAGGCATTTTAAAGCCATTTAAATCGAGGAGTTGGTAAGCTTGAATTCGCTTCGTGACTTGTTTTTAAATACAAAGGACACTTTTATGCTAATTTGTTGCAACTGTTAACTTCCATGTTTAGAGAATACTCCCAGTAAAAGGAGTTTTCATTAAGTAATTTACACGCTTTCCTTGTTGTTTCTCTCTGTCTTGAAAAAATCAGATCATTCCATAGTACGAAGAGTTCATGAAGTTTGCTATTCCTTCTGCATCTCCATGCCTGTTACTTTCCTCTCTTTAAAACTTCTGAATACCTTCTCCCTGATTTGCTACTCCATCTTTCATTTCGCTGGTTCCAAATAATTGGTATATCCAATAAGAGGTAATTTTATATAAAATTTTAATGACTTAGCCAACTTCGATAATAACAATATGCGAATCACTTCGCCCTTAATACAGTGGACGATATTTATTTCACTCGTAGTATTGTGAAGCAACATTTTAATAAGGAAACTTATTTTTTTTCAGTCGGTGGATGGAGTCCTTGTAGTGGAAAGTATAATGAGCTGATAACGACCGATGATATCTTGAGATCGATAACGATCCGTCGTATGGTTCAAAACCCTTAGAGTATAACGAACGTAAGAAACGTCCGCGTGACGCAGCAATTCTGATGCTTTCATTCCGTTATAAGAAGTACTTCAGAGAAATGCGTAGGCGTCTGAATTATAATAAGGTGAGATCAGGTTACAAACGACCAAGAGGGAAATACTTCAGACACACATAGTACTTTCGATGTTTGAGGTGGTCACAGCGATCATGCTGAGGATTCAGGTCGCTTGTGGCATGTGCGCTACGAACTGTCGTGATGTGTTCAACAAGGGTTGTGCAGCCCAACGAGATTTTGTGCTGCTTGAAGTCTTGAAGAGGATGGTGCCACTAACCTTTGAAACGTGGTAACCAGTCACCTAGCAACACAGCATCACACGCCAGAAGACCTGATCCCGTATAATGTACTGCAAAGAAACATAATCCAGGATCCACGCATACTTCATCATTTCGCCCAGCGCTGGAAGCAACTGTAAATATGCTCTCCAATACCCAACAACTGCTGTATTGTATCGTGTTATATTTTTTGACGTTTCTAAGTCTTTTGCTTTTCAAGGTTTGTAAGAAGATGGTCCGAAAAAAAGTTTATAATGCATATTTTTGGGTCCTGTATTTTCATATCTAGTAATACTTTTATGTACTTGTATTACAAATTCAATTGTACTGCTATGTCGCTGTATCCACGCAGTCCCTGTCGCAATCCAGGCACTTACCTTATCGTAGCACAATATCCTGTTGACATAAATCCGTATCCCTTGTCATCAGCCATCATACCACATCTGTTTACACATCGCGATCAGCTTTAAATTTGTGGTCCCCGCTGTTACTGTGAAGCTGCAAATGGATGGTAATCTCTGTGCGATATTAAAAAAAAAGCTTAGGTTCTCTAACTACGAAGTTACAAGTCACGTAAACATATTTTCTGACCCATTCTCGTAGGTACGTTGTATGAAGTGGGAAGTATCTGGGAAGCATACCACTAGTGAACAGGGAGACTGTGAATAGAATTTTCCTAGAATTTTGAATGTTTTGAGACAGACCCGTCTCAAGAAGAAGTACGGACACCAGTCTTCATGTTTTAACACTAGTGTAACTGTCCAGAATTCTGTTGCACGCACACGGTATTGCCACCGATTGAGCTGGTGCAAGTGGTAAAGCTTATCTTGTATTCGGGGGGCGCCTGATTCGAATATCTACTGGTAAATCGATTGTCCTGAGGTCTGTCATGGTTCTTCAACATATTTATATGGTCAGGGATGGCTTCTTACACATTCGTTTAAAATTTATTGTCATCCAGACATTTCATGCTATAGACTAACATATTTGGATTTACTGGAAGTATCGTTAGATGAAGTAAAATTACAAAGCAATACAAGCAGTATTAGATGCATCAGGCCATCACTATGCGCTGCCAGGTTGGTAAATGATGGAAAACGGGTTATCGGGAATATATAGTTCATATATCGTGTGTAAGCATGTTTATTATTTCAGTAAAAATGTATTCAATTATTTCATTGTAACTAACTAACTGACTGGCTGACTAACTCTATGAAGCAGAGTCGTTCTTGAGAAGCTGATAGTTCCAGAGCTAGTCGAAAATTTCTCCGTATTTTGTTGAACCCGAAAGTTCATTACCCTAATCAAAACAGTCGGCCACTTGTTTATATCCTGACGTCGGATAAATGACGTCCATTCCCCATCCTACTTCTTGAATACATTTCAATATTATCCTCCCGTCTACCCCTAGGTCTTCCAAGAGCTCTACTTCCCTCAGTTTTCCCCACCAAAGCCCTCTATGCACCTCTCTTTTCTCCCATACGTGCCACCTGCTGCACCCATCTCGTTGTTCTTACTTTGATCGCCATAATAATAGACGTGTAAAGTCTTCTCCACTCTTCTGTTCCTTCTTCCTTCTTTGGTCCACATATCTTCCTACCACATTCTTAGACACCGTAAGCCTATGTTTCTTCTGCAGCGTGAGAGACCAAGTTTCACACCACTCTAATACAAGAGGAAAAGTTATATTAATGTATATTGTAATCTTTATAGGTTTGAATATGGATAGTAAACGGGGAAAAGGTTCTGGACCGAGCGTAGCAGATTCCTGGTGGTGTTCTTTAGAATAAGCAGGCCAGTAGTGACCGCTGGCTGTAGCACGTGTGTTTGTATACTGTTGGTGCACGGTTAATGGAAACGAAATGGACCGCACTCCCGCCTACTAACAAGGTCTTCTATAATCAAGCAGTCGGTTCGCCAGGTGCCCCGTCCGCTCGGTCTCCCATCTCGTGACCTCACTGTGATGTTAAATGGACTTTGGTAACGTGTGGGTGTTCATTTAATCCTGAATCAGCAATGCAGCCAGTCTACAATTACCTGACCAGCAGCGTGGTTTATCTGCGACCTCTTTGATTGAATCAGAGTAAATGTAGGGAAATCGGGCTTATTTCTTTAGACGTCGAGTTTAAATCTGATGACGCACTGCAGACAGAGAGCTGGTTGAAGGATCGCTGTGCTCTTAATCATACCCTACTATCCTGAATGTTATCTGTTTAAAGCCCAGAGGTAAATATATGTACCATATACTGTAGCGTATAAGAACGCTGTATTATACCGTAGGCGGCTGGGATGGCGTAGTGGGTATAACGACTAACTAAGGGCTGGAATGTCCTTGGATCGAATCCCGATAAGAACCACCCAGCCTCCTGTACCTACCATGAGTACGGGGTGTTTCCTAAGAATAAGGCGACCGGGGCGTGGTGCTGACAACCCACCCCCTTCTAGCGCCGAGGCTGGAATGGGTTGGAGTTAATACCTGCGCCTCTTCTCTGTGCCTCCATCTAGGCATGTCATGGGGTGAGTTTACGCTGTCATATTTGACGACGCGATGTTGTAATGTGTTACTTACGATTCTGACGATAACTACGGTTTGGTCCTGAAGTTTTATGTATCATTTACTTTCATCTCAGGCTTTAAATATTTATGTTATCTCCATGTATCAGTTCCGTCTGTGGATTTAATTGTTTCCATGCAGTGAATGTAACTGTAATGTGAACCGCAGTTTGACACTCGTTTATTACTTCACATTCCCAAGCCGCTCTGATGGTCTGGTAATTAAGGATTCAAATAAACATTCAGTAAATATTCAGGCTAAGATGTCAGCGACCCTTACTGTAACTTAAAAGTAATCTAAAGGTATATTGGAAATAAGAACCATCTGAACGGAGACGAAGCACTTACGTTGTGTCTGTTAACTCAGGTAAGGTGCATTGTCTAGCATAATGTTGTTATAACAATGTAACGATTTTCACAAGCAGGTGAATCGATTTATATTTTGACTTTTATGCTTTTGGGTAGAAGTGATTCCCTTTTGAGTAGACACCAGAAGTCTAGGAGTTTGGCAGGTGAATGTAAAATGACTACCCAAATAACTTGTGCCCTCGGGGCTGAATTTTTTTTATATAGTTCTGAAATGCATTTTTCCCCTATTACGTCGTCCAAAATATATTGGAGATCTCACAATGACGCGTCTTCAGAGACGTCAAATTTCAGCTGTGAATTAGTTGAACTGATATTCTTGCAGGCATTTTTATACCTTAATGTGACACACACGATATCAAGTTTTATTATTTTCTTTACCACAAGACAAATAAAGTTTTCTAAGTAAATTAATGAAACTTTGATGCTTTGATTACTTTTTAGACGTTCTTAGATTTTCGTTGATTAATTATTGAAAAATTCAGGATGCGTCTTCCATGTGTCTACTAATGCGTTCTGGTCGTATAGAAAAATGTGCTAAGGATTGGTGTTCAGAGTTACATTTACACACCCTGTGGCTACATACTGAGGAACAATACGCTTCTTTTTAATTTGATATTCTTGTCGTCAAAGTATATTTGCTGTAGGGCGCTGTGACACTCTACTCTTTGTCAGCTCTTCTGCTGCGTGTACAAAGCAAAATTCAACAGTGCTCTTGCGAGAGAGAGGGATTTGTGTGTGAAGAAACAACTGAAATTATTTTGTCCATTTCCATTTCTAATTACATCGTAACGGCATCATTGTTTGACGGATGGCCAAAGATAGATGAAGGAATGTTGGTAATTTGGAATACATTATTTCTTTCTTTATTTTCTGCAGTAACAGTAGATATAATATTCCTGTATTCCTGGTAGTTGTTCTGTAGGAGGTAACATTTGTACTGGATGCAGATATCTCATTCAGTACAGTAGATAGTCTACGGGCTGGAGGACCGAGGAATCGGAATTCTATTTCTGACAGTGAGAAGTTCCTCTTTGTCCACAGTCCCCAGACCGACTCTGCACCACACCCTGCCTCGTATCATTTGGTTAGACGTCGCTATTTGTTCGGTAATAAATCGGACTTAACGTGATTCTGATCGCTCGCTTGCATCTGGTGGCAATGTTAAGAATGAGTAGAACTTCCGATCGTCTACTTTCATAACTGAATACATTGCTGTTAGTCTAGATTCGTAGCTGCATACTCCGCAAAGCAACTATGATACAGGAACTAATGTCTCCTGCAGCAACGTTGCGTGGAAATATATACTAACTGACACGGCGTAATTTCCCGGAAACTTCAATCTTCACCGACGTCGCTGTGAGAACCTCAGATATTTCAGTATAAGAGCAGCTACAAGCCTTAGCTTCCGGCCTCCCGAGTTATTTCGTGGTTGTGGCAGTTGCTACAAGAAAATGCTGGAAAGTAATCTAAATAGTGACCTCAAATTCCACACTCTTCATTCTTATCTACACACCATTCACAAATTTGTGTTCCTACCCCATGCGTTGCTGTACTTTGTGTGTTGTTTCAAGAGGGTTGTTTAACTAGTTCAATATTCTGTGTTCTGGTACCACGTTTAATGCATTCATACATGTGTTTATACGCGTATTTCTTCTAAGTCCCTTTGATGTATAAGTAGTGACTAAGTACTGAGGGCGAATGGTTGAGAATGATGGTTAAATCGAGCATCTTATGGTACCAGTTCGGTTATGCTGATAAGAAGTAATGGTGCAGAGGTCACAGTCTGTTGAGACATGGAATTATTCATATTTTTATCTGTCCCATAATCTTCCATTCATCACGAATTTTTTGTCTTTCTCTTTCCCAGCATCATTCACCTTTGATGTCAGCGAAACTTATCAGTGTGATTTTTCCACTTAAAAACGTGTTTTTTTATAATTTAAATAAAATTTTCGGCTTACCTCTAATTCTTGCGACGTTTGAATGCACTGAATTGTGTTTCAGAGTACAAATTAATCAGAAAAGAAGTTCAGATAATATTGAAAGCCTGCTTTGCTGTCGAACAGATTGATTATTGTCATTATTATATTTTATTTTGTTTTTATTAATAATTTAATAAGTGCATAAGTCAGATTTGTGGGATATAGCCTCAAAAATTCATATTGTTGCCATATTTGTGATTGTTGAATAACATAAAATATTTCATACTTAATATGTAGTTGTGTTTATTACCTATCACCTTACCAGATCCTAGAAGAAATATTTCATTAATATAACAAACCTATGTTATATTGTAATTTTACATTTTACGAAAATATTGCTTTAAAATTTGCCTATTATTTGCATTAGTACCATATATCCCTTACGAACAAGAAAGTAACTGGCGCTACCGTCGCTTTCGCCTCACGATTTCCGGTACCAACCATGTTGTTATTGACGAATTAAAATAACAGAAAGTACGGCTTTACGGTAGCGTCCGTTGGTATAACCTTTATACGAAGCTTCGCCCAAGTCAGTAAAGTGATTAGGAAGTTGCAATGAGTGAGAGACGGACACAAACGAACGGTGATGTGCGTCCAGTAATTTTTTTTTTTAATAAAGTGAAGTATAATCGTGTAATCTAGACCACCAAAAGCACATTTGTTAAAATAATATTTTAATTTTTACGGTGTTTTCTACATTATTCGACCCCGAGGGTTCGTCTTCAGGAAGACGATTGTACGTACAGTATGGTATAATTTGTTTACATGTCAACGGTATAAGCAGTTTTGTTCGTTTATTCTTGGCGCGACAGCCTCCAGTGGGCCAGGGCCTCCTCATTCACGAGGTTTCTAGATCACACACGACGACGCACCACAGTCGGTAGGACTCCTCTGGACGAGTGATCAGACCGTCGCACAACCTCTACCTGACAACACACAACACTCACAACAGAGAGACATCCACGCCCCCGGTGAGATTCGAACCCATAATTTCAGTAGGCGAGCGGTCGCAGACCTACACTTTCGACCACGCGGCCATTGGTACCTGCAGGCAGTCTTGTAGGCTACTTTAAACAGTTTTATTAATGAGAATTATACCTAATAACGGTGTATATTTTAATGGGCCTGCATTTTGTACCAAATTATTCGTTATTCGGAGTGACTGTCTTTCTGTTGTCTTCTTACTAGAGGTAGTAATTTTAGATTCTACTATTATTCATTTTTAATGTGCTTTGTTTCAAATATATTATGGGTTAAATAGACAATGCAAGGTTGCTTTGGTACCTCAGTGCAACCAGTAATGCTCCTACATACCGCACGCACCTCTCCCCTCCCCCCACCCAAATTTTATCTGTAGGAAATCATTCCGAGTTTTCTTCTGAAAAACTAGAGAAATAACTTTTGGGAAGCATAACTTCCATAAATTTGAGTTTCTGTGTACATTAGCCTCTCATAATCTGTAGGAGTTTAGATTCCGGCACTTTTATTAACACCTTTGGCAAACAGTGTGTGTTGCAGTGTTTGTGTGCAAATATATCACGGCAGCAAAGAGTAAAGGACGGTACATATCCACTGATAAATTATATTCAGAATATATACAGGGTGTATGTAAAGTGCATGGACAATCTTCAAGTGTGTGCTGCCCACAACAAAACAATGAACCACTCATACCAATGTATATCCAGGTTACAGCCCAGCAGTGTGTTGAATGCAGTGCTTTTGATTGTCATCTGTAGGTACACTTTAAAACCCCCGGTGTATTCAGCTCCAAATTAAAATGAAGAGACTCTTCACCAACTCATTTTTAATGTGTGTTGGAGTTTCGGTGTGGTTGGGTTGGAGTGGTATCCATGTTGCAGGCTGCTTCAGCCTGCAACACGGATACCACCCCAACCCAACCACACCGAAACTCCAACACACATCAAACCAAGAACAATACGGCCAATGTGGTAATTCAACAGATTAGTCGCAAGCTCCTGATGGTAGATATATTAATGTCCGAAACATGTTGAGCACATAAGAAGTGAAATTAAATAAAATAACAAGTGACATCAAGTTGGTCTTTTATTCTTCAACTATTCCGGACACGTGTTTATACGAATTGTTTTTGCTTCGTTTTGATATGAAGAAGTTTTGATTTTTGTCTGCGTATTTTAGCTATACCCTGTAATCGTACAAGCTGCACATACACAATCCCACACCTTTGTAGATTTTCAATTGTAACATTTTACTAAGCGAATTCCTGTTGATCGCTAGTACGTTTTCTGAAGAAAGGAACTCAGTTGCAGGGATTACCAATGATTACTGTCAATCCTTAGTGTCGTTAAATATTTCTGTTGACACAGAATAGACGCCAAATCTCTCCACACTGAGTGTGAATGAGTGGGTAATCTGGCGTGTCGTTATACTCACAGTTGATGCGAAGAGATTTGTGTTTTTATCACAAGATTGCACCACTGCTAAGTACCTGAGCTGTGGAAATGGAGAATTTATTCAGGAAAGAAGATTAAATTTTCAGGAGGGATAAGGTAAAGGTATGAAGCTGAGAGTTATGAATGATTCAGGAATTTGGTTGGGAAGAAAAGCTTGTTGTTGCGAATTGTTCTGAAGTAAAGGGCACTTCGTTGCGAATATTCAATGAAAACAAAGAGAAATGTTTTCTCTTTCTTGTAAATACCGGGCGTTCCTAAATTAGTTATTCGAAACTAAGATGTAATAACACAGAAAGTAGAAAAATTACAGTATTGTGATATATATTACAAAATGTAGTATATGTTTAAGTTTCATCTACAGATATTCACAGGTGTTCATTGTGGTTTCCTCATGTCACGCGGCAGATGTGCCAACTATAAGAGATTTCTTCCAAAATCCTACGAATCATGTCTGCATCTATGGTCGCAACAGCTTCTGTTATTCGTGCCCGTAGTACTTCCAGACTTACAGGAAGAGGTGGAACAAAAAATTTGTCTTTGGCTTATCTCCACATAGAAAAGTCCAGTGTTGTTAAATCAGGCGATCGTGGTGTCCAAGCCATAGTTCCACCACGTCCAATCCTAGCAACCATCTGCCGCGTGACACGAGGAAACCATTGAACACCTGAGAATATCTGTAGCTAAACATAAACTACATTATGTGATATATATCATAACACGGTACGTTTTATACTTTCTGTGTTATTACACCCTAGATATGTAAAACTAAATTAGGGAAGTCCTGTGTGTGTGTGTGTGTGTTTGTGTGTGTGTATACACACACAAACACGTCATCAGTGCTTGAGGACCGGTTTTCACTACATAGTTTTTCCTACCTAGTAATTAATGAACGCCGATTCCTCTATAAAATTTATTGCTTTAACTGTCTTTAATCACGTAGTGAGGGGTCTGAATTAACTAAAACACTCGGGGCGCTCTTACTGAAGTCGCGAAACATCCTTTTTGTGACAGACATCCTCAACTGTAGAAGGAACTAGAAAGTGTAAGGTTACAATGATCTGAGTTTGATGTTCATATGTTAGAATTGATTTGTAAGAGTACGATTTCAGTCCAGGTTTCACACAATTTTATACAATTTTGATATATACACATTATTATACGTTTGGTCAGCCTGAATATGGCCGTAATAAGAGCGAAACGTGTTGCCGTGGAATAACACGACGAATTAACATCAACGTCAGTAACGTTGTGTTAACGGTATGAAGTGCTTTTTATTTAAAGAAATGATCTTTTTGCCTTAACATTGTAAAGGAGCACAGGGACCATGAAATAAACAGCTGTGTGTATTTACGTATTTCGTGCCTTCTCAGTTCCTTACGGTGAACATTGTGTCGGTACCTCAGACTGTTCCCAGCATGTACCTTCTGTATCCTTTACTAGCAGTTACTCGCTTTACTCCCTACAGTTCGGCGTCATGTAATCCCAGCCACTGCTAAGTGATATACGAAGACACAAATAAATTTAACACAAATATATTTGCTCTGTCTGGTATAATTTATGTGACATGCCTATTTTACTCGTTCTATGCAGACAGTATAATGAAAAACGATTTCATTCTAGTTTCGTCTTCTCGCTCTGACTTCGTTAACTTCTCAGAAAACGTGCGTAATTTTTTAAATAGAGCCTAAGTACCGAACGAAGTGTGCTGATTGGCGGAAAACTGTAAGGGAACAGACCTACCATCTAGAGAGAGAAGAACGATTTATCGCTTCACGCAGAACGGTCTCAATGTAATGACAGGATATAAGCTAAATGAAATACGTGATTGTGCAAAGTAAGGAAAATTTCATTGCGAGAATCGTTGCTTTCGTAACAACTTGGTCATTAATTCTGGGAGTCAGTGCTGAGTAGAACAGCATTAGCGGAATGTCATATCCAACCGCAGTGCGTGAATGTCTCCCGGGAACGGCTGTCTTCTCTTTCTAAAGCATGAGCAAAATCTGCGGGAGTGACAAAGAAAGTATAAGAGAAAGTAAAATAAATTGTGCCTGTAGATTACTTTTCCCTACTCTTCATCTTCTGAACCGGGGTTGGCCAACACAAGTGTTGAAGGCAGTACTGCAGATGGACGTACATAGTTTCCAGGTACATTAATCGCGATTATAAACGTAATATATAGGGAAGATTCTATAGAACATTTTCGAGAGTGTTGGGCGAAGGTTCGGACTGTCCGGCTTGGACACCACACCGCAGGGTTTTCTACGAGTAGGCCTGTTAGGTTTCCGCCGGTTAGTGTAAATTGACCAGTAGTATCAGCTAAGCCATGTAATCTTAGATGTCAGCTTCGCTACGTAACAGTCCATCCGAGACTAATGCACGGAGATTTATGTGGTCCAGTCACGCAGAGTTAGTGTTAGTACTGAGACCAAATTAACACACAATCACCGAACACTGCAAGCGTTTGATGTATGAATTCCTGGTCTGCTATTAAAACAATCGCGAACAGATTTACCTTTCAATACAAGTTTGGAATCGATACCTCTATTGTAGCTTTCTCAGAATCCAAGAGGAAGCAATAACAACCTTTGAAGAAGGATCACTATTGGAAATTTTGTTGTCGATATTTGCTTCGCTAGGGCGTGTGTTGTTATTGATAAGTAGATAGTGGGCTCGGAGAGATTTTTGGCGAATATTCCTGAAGTGTCAGCTGCTTATGTGCAATTGTTCTTCACCTTCGTGTACATTTGACACATTTTATTTCTTCACAGCATTGTTGCTCAATGTTTAAGTCTTATTGGACGTTATCTATTGGCTGATACAGTGTTACCAAAATTATGGAGGATCGTAGTGACTTCATCTTCAGGTTCAAGGAGCCCAAAGACGTAACAGTTCTTGTAATGTGTAATTCCGATTATAAAGGAAAGAAGATCCTTGTTAACGTCGGTGAATATTTTCCAGATGGAACAGAGTAACACACCAGACGACTTTAATATTTATGAAATTTTAGTATTCATTTATCACGAATAAAATTTGTTACTGACAAAATTACTCAACAGCTTTGCTTGCCTTCCTTTTTCCCACAACAGTTGTTTAGCAGACTAAACAAAAGAGCGAATTTTACACTGAAAAATGACTTTCGTCTGACAGTTTCTTTAAATACATACACCGTATTAAGAACATTACGATATATATATATATATATATATATATATATATATATATATATACAGTGTAGGATAGATGGAGGCGGACAGAAAACTCCAAAACAAAAAAATGTACAACTACCACCACCACTAAATGTCGCTGCTGCTGCTACTAATACTACTACCACCACACAACCACCACCACCACCACTACTACTACCACTACCACCACTACTACTACCACCACTATTAATACTACTACCACTACTACCACCACCACCACTACTACTACTACTACGGTCGGACTACTTAACTGTTTCTTCTCACCGTGACATTGCAGTAACCGTACCTTTTTGGGGGATTCGTTTTTTACTCTTTGTTATATTTTGAGACTTATAATTATCCTCAGTTTTCAAGTACGCCAGTTTGTCAGACAGCCTGTACGTAGAATCATAATTTTTCGTCATATCGTTATTTGTAAGAATGCAGGAAATTAAAAAGACAGTTTTATATATTAAATGGAAGCTCTTCATAAATTGAATGTAATTACCTGTGTAGCTTATATGCCATAGTAATAACACATACGCATCAGCTTCACATGTTCCAAGCCGGAGAGGGGAACATTCGTCCCTCGATTAAAGGCCCAGAAAGTGTGATCTGTCGCGCACGTCCGGGTGAGAAGAAGAATACAACTGTAACTGCTGCCATGTTGTGGTGTGTCCTCTTGCTCATGACTTACAGGCTGAAATTCGCCATTAAGACGCACTCACAAACACAAGCACACACACGGGCATATGCCTAGGTATGCGTGAAAGAATGTTAAAAGCATTTATAAATGGAAACCACACGCAACTAGACCGAAAGGAAGGCCAAGATTAAGATGGGATGATGACGTGAGAGATGATTTGAGGAAGGTGGGAGTAAATAATTGGAAACAGAAGACACAGGAAAGGAAACCATGGAGAGGAATAATTGAGCAAGACAAAACTCACAAAGAGTTGTAGAGCTGAGGAAGAAGAGATGCGTGAAAGAATGTGTTTCTATCAGAATCTTTAATTTGTATTTTTATCTTTAGGTAAATTACAGGTTGTTGTGAACTAACAGAAACAAAGATGACAATCTGTCGTCAAAATGCCTAAAATGTTTGGGTGAACGAGGCATTCAGACGCGTGAAGATATGCTCTCTCTCATTATCTGCGTACTGTGTACGTACAATAGAAGAAAAAGACGCTGGTTTCACATATCATTTCTCCGTGTGTGTGTGTGTGTGTGTGTGTGTGTGTTTGCTGTATGTACGGAGACCACATTTCTCCAAGGAATTTGCGTTCCATTTGTCCAACACACTACGTTCCGCAAACGCAGGGTGTTCTTTCAAATGAATACCGTATGTGTTGCAAGCGAACTAGAGGCAACTTACGAAATTTGAATGGCTCTTTAAAATATTAGTTCATGTTCCATGAAAAACTTCCCAAGAATAAAAACAAAGAAAAAGAAAAGAACGCCGAATGTCAAGTACGTGCTGTATACCTGGGTAAAAGTTGTCATTTCTAATCGCAGTTTCATGCTGCAACGCACATCATGTTGTTACAAATCAACAGCGGTAACTTCTATCTCCAAATGTTCTTTACATTATCACTAACCGCTGCCAGTTTCCACAGTCTTCCTCCTCTCTCTGACTTCTTCATTTCTCTTCCTCTGTTTTCGGCTCTTTTATTCACTTCCCCACCCTTCTGTTCCGCTTTATTTTTTCCTTGCTGTTCACTAGCATTCACTGCTGTTCCTTTTTGCCGTTCTTACTACTATATTATATTTGTCTTGTTTCCCTCTCTTCTTATTTGTTTGCTTTTCATTATTCTTTTTTATTCGTTGTTTCTTTACGTTCGTCTGTTACTGTATTATTTCCATAATTGTTTGATATACAAGTATTCTGCTTTTCCATTTCTGATAGCATTATTTTTTTTAGACAGATTCCAAGAAAGACAAAGTACGGATGAAAGTGTCACGTATACGACGCAATAAATGCAAAGGTCAACGCTCTGCTACTGTCTATATTTTTAACTTTTTGCTTGAAAAGATTTCGTGAGTTCTGGTAATTATACATGTATATATTGTGGTTTATATTCTAGGGATGGGGTCAGTTTTGCGACAAAGGCACTTATCCATTGAACACAGTTTCATTCTTTTCACAGTCAAGCCATTGTGAGTAAAGTTAAAGGCGAGTTCGTCCCTTTGAACGGCATGAAGGCCAAGAAGGGGAGAGGAAATATCTACGTAGTAAGACTGCTTTTGAAATGCGATGGCACACGCGTAGAAACCAGATTTCGTCTTTCGGCGAAACGGACGAGTCCGTTAGATCGGCGGGAGCGTCAGTTCAGTCGACTACTAACAGCCGAGGTGTGCATATCAGCGGTAGTAATTCTGGATACACCATGTTCCGAGGTAGTGTGAAGGGTACTGGCTACCCACTCCATTCGCCAGTTTCCCCTTCATTTCCCCTCCCGTGCGTCACCGTGTGCCATCACATTTCAACAGGACTCTGCTAACCGTGCATTAGGTGAGAG
>Ga0123352_10003977_pt1 | contig 21634 bp, 11 predicted proteins | sample TergutLab28metaG_FD_89700 | JGI IMG/M metagenome (GOLD analysis project Ga0123352, IMG submission 89700) | Labiotermes labralis P1 segment gut microbial communities from Petit-Saut dam, French Guiana - Lab288 P1 | ecosystem: Host-associated > Arthropoda: Insects > Digestive system > Gut ...
TGTTTTATGAATTTGTAATGATAACGTAAACAAGCTGATTCGGATTTTTCTGGGGGGATGCGATTTTTGGCACATCTTCCAACACGGCTGGTTTGTTGGCTGTAATAGAATCCGAGGACGCTCAAAATGTAAAAGGAGGCATATACATGCCTAACAAAAATTATCGCGTTGCCATTGCGCTAACAAAACAAATGGCCAACAGCATTTTGGATCAAGATGTTCTTGATTTATTGTCAAGTTTTGCAGAAGTTAACCCAGTAGACCAGCTGCCGGACGAAATTACACCAGACGTTTTAAAGGCTATGATAAAAGACGCAGACGCCTGCATTACTTGCTGGGGTACCCCCGGTTTCACAGACGAAATCCTTGAAGCGTCCCCAAAACTTAAACTTATTGCCCATGCCGCAGGCAGCATAAAGCATATGATTCCTGATAGCTTTTGGGGCACCGGCCGTCGTATTACCAGCAACGCGGCAATAATAGCAGAGGATGTTTCGCATACAGTGCTTACATTTATGATGATTCACTCAAGGGGTATATGGCAGTTTGCAAAGTCCACACGAGAAGGGAACTGGAACGGCGGCGAAGCCGGCCTGTTTGCTACGCGCCGCTTGGAAGGTTTGACCGTTGGTATCGTAGGGGCTTCACATGTTGGTAAATCCTTAATTAAATTGCTTAAACCTTTTGGTTGCAAGTTAAACCTTTATGACCCGGTTGTGCCTGCTATTGAAGCCGCTGCATTGGGCGTTAACCAAATGGAATTGAACGAACTTATTGCGTCAAGCGATGTGCTTACACTTCATGCCCCCGCTATTGAAAGCTGCCGTCATTTGATAAACAAGGATAATCTAAAATTGCTAAAAGACGGGGCTTTGTTCATAAACACAGCGCGCGGCATGGTAGTAGATGAAGCCGCACTTATCGAAGAGCTTAAAACAGGCCGCTTCTTTGCCTGCATAGACGTTACAGACCCAGAGCCGCCACGTGTCGATCACCCATTCCGTACAATGGACAATGTTATTCTTGTGCCGCATATCGCTGGCGGACACACTGTTGATATCCGTAAATCATTGGGCCAATGTGCCGCAATGGAAATATACAACTATCGTCACAGAGGCTCTTTAACCAACGAAGTAAGGCTTGAAATGCTGTCTCATATGGCATAGTGAAAAGGAGTGCGAACATGGCACAAAGACCTGATTATTGGAAGACCAGACTAGAAGAAATAGATGAAATCCTAGGCACTATAAAAAAAGGAAAAGTAAGCGTTGTTGCAACAAGCCCGGGCGGCAGGCCTGTACATTTAGTTGAGTATGGCGAAAAGCAGGATTTTGGCCGTACCGCCAACTACAGCTCGTCTTGCGGTGCGGGGCACCCCAAGTTTTATGCAAACAAATCAGGCAAAAAGCCCGTAGTTTTTATTATAGGCGCAGAACATGGCAGTGAAACAGAAGGCACAGCCGGAATCATGAACCTTATCCAAATGATTGAAACAGGCCGTGACTTCAAGGGCGAAACAAATGAATATTTAGCAAACTGCATAAAGGATTGCCGGCTATTGCTTATTCCCGTAGCCAACCCGGACGGCAGGGCTCGTTTCCCATACGATACCCTAAACGGTGTACCGTACATGGATTTCAGGCATTATGCCCAAGGGCGTTGGAAGCATAATGGCGAGTTATGCTCGTACCCAATGTGCAAGGAAGTGCATCCTATTAAGGAAGCTTCGTCTGTTTTGGGTTCTTATTTCAACGACGATGGCATAAATCTTGTACATGATAACTTCTTTGGTAAAATGTCACCCGAGACGCAGGCTATTTTTGATATAGCAGATGCCGAAGCCCCGGACTTTACACTGCATCTTCATGGCGGCGGCAATGTACAAAACGAAATAGCCCATGCCAACCATTTGCCTATGTATGTAAAGGAAACTATCCAAGAACTTAAACACCGTGCTAAAGCAGAGGCCAATAGACACGGCCTGCCAATGCTTGTAAATGAAATAACCAATGACGATAACTTCCCGCCACGGACGTTTAACATCATGTCTGCTATTTATTACGCCACAGGTACGGTATCTGTTTTATATGAAAGCAATCAGGGGCTTGATTTTACCGGCGTACGGCCAATGGAGCCAGAGTGGGAAGCCTTGCTTACCCACGACCAGATACTATTGCATCACTACATTTTATTTGAGCAAACCATTAGGATTGCTCATGATAAAATGCCCAAAGAGTAGCAGCTACTATAAAATGCTACCAATAAAAGCGCGCTAACCAAATTTTTCTTTGTACATTATGTTGACAAATATATTCTCTGTAATTATAATGTAACACATCGCATGTATGATACATGTTGCAGACATGCATGTGTGATTGCTTGCTTAGCAAGAACCAATTTTATGAGGAGGAAGTTAGATGTTTAGTAGAAACAAAAAAGTAATTATTGTAATTGTTGCATTGCTGGTAGGTATGCTTGTATTTGCCGCATGCCGTAACAATGACCCAGAACCAACACAAGAAGCAGCAAACCAAGGTGGCGCGACACCCGGTGGTACAACACCAGGCGGTACAACGCCAGACCCTGGCACCACAACTCAAGACCCTGTTGAGCCGGATGCCATGTTCCCAGACAGCGTACGTATTTGGGGTACCAACATTGCCGCAGGCGGCATAGGTGCCGACAGCAATATGGAAGTTTGGGCCTGGCAAGAAATTTCACGCCTTACAGGCACAGAAGTCCACTGGACTCACCCGGTTTATGGCGACGGCGAAGCATTTACGCTAATGATTGCTGCTGGCGACTGGCCTGACATCATCCAAACAAACTGGCACCAAGTACCGGGCGGCCCTGGCGTTTACCATTTAGACCGCGTTATTATCCGCTTAAATGAACTTATTGCTACTCAAATGCCCCATTTTGAAGCGGCACTTAACGCATCAGGCTTTAGACACGCACTTTATGTTGGCGAAGACAGAGATATCCTTTTCCTTTCTGGTATACAAGAGCCATACGCGCTGTCTGTAATCGGGCCTCAAATCCGTATGGAATGGCTTGACGAAGTAGGACTTCCAATTCCTACAACTGTAGATGAGTTAGACAACGTGCTGAGAGCTTTCCGCGATCAAAATGTTGGCGGCCGTACAGATATCATACCTCAAACAGGTTTTGGTGTTAGGGCACTTGGCGCAGGCGCAACCAACTTTGCTTTGGAAATGCACATGTGGCCATTTGGTACAAACATGTATTTCTACCACGTAGATGGCGAAGTTACATTCGGCCCGCTAACACCAGAATTTGAAGCCGCGGTTACAAGGCTTGCCGGTCTTCTTGAAGAAGGACTTCTTGACCCAGAATGGGCTACTCAAGCCAGAACAGATTCTGACGGTAAAGTTATGGACGACCAGTCCGGTTTTATGTACGGTATCCAAAATACAATGATTCACAATACCAGAGCTGCTAATCGTCCGGATGAATCTTTCACCATGTTGGGTATTCCTCACCTTTCCGCAACACCAGGCGGCGGACGTTATGTATTGCATAACCGCTTTGTTGAATTATTGCAATTCTCGCACACAACCGCAGCAATCACCACCCGTGCAGAAGACCCTGAAGCTATTGCACGCTGGTTAGACTTCTGGTGGACTCCTGAAGCTGAAATGATTCACAACTTCGGTATTGAAGGCTTGACCTACACCTACGATGCCGCTGGCAACCCAATTTACACAGACTACATGTTGGATCATATCCGTGAAGGTACATGGGCAACCTATACCCTTCATATATCCAGCTCATGGCCAACATTCCGCCGTTTTGACTCTTTTAGCCCAACACTTCACCCTGTTGCGGCAGAAGGTATGTTAAACTGGGGCTCAAGCCAAAATACATCCAGAGTATTGCCGCAACTTAACCTGGGCGATGCCGACGCCGATAGGATTCCTACAATCATGATGGATATTAACACCTATGTAGAAGAAACAGTTGTAATGCTTGTAAACGGTGTGCGTCCACTTAGCTATTTCCCAACATTCCGCCAAAATTTACAAGGCATGAATATTGACGAAGCTATAGCAGCGTACCAACGTGCTTTTGACTTGATTCGCTAATTGCGTCATGAGTGGGGGCTGTCTCTCAGCAAGACAGCCCCCACTTTTAATATAAAGAGATAGGTGTGGTATTAATGAATACGGCTCCGAGAAAGGTTCGTGCGCGAAAACGCAGCGTTTCATATAGGTTTCAGCTGGCAATAAAAAGGCATTGGATGCTGTACCTAATGCTTATGCCCATGCTTGCGGTTATCCTTATTTTTAGTTACGGGCCAATGGGCGGGTTGGTTATTGCATTTCAAAACTACAGGCCCGCGCTTGGCATAATGGATAGCCCCTTTGTTGGCTTACAGCATTTTAGGGATTTCTTCGGCTCTGTTTTCTTTGGCAGGGTTTTAAGAAATACGCTTTTAATAAGCTTTTGGGGGCTGGTATGGGGCTTCCCTGCGGCTATAATTTTTGCATTATTGTTAAATGAGTTGGTTAGCAAAAAGTTGAAGAAAGCAGTGCAAACGGCTACATACATGCCGCATTTTATTTCTGTTGTTGTTGCCGTTGGTATTACAAGGATGTTTATTAATAACGACGGTATTATTAACGATGTACGCGTACTGCTTGGCCTTGATAGGATTGTTTTCTTGAACCACCCCGAATATTTCCGCTCTATATTTGTCGCATCGGGTATATGGCAGGGGCTGGGCTTTAGCAGTATAATTTATATCGCCGCACTTGCCGGGGTAAGTACAGAGTTGTATGACGCAGCCCTTGTTGATGGTGCTAACAGATTTAGGAAGATATGGCATGTTAGCATCCCCGGTATAATGCCTACAATTTCGATTATGCTTATATTGGCAATAGGCGGTATGCTTTCCGTTGGTGCCGAAAGGATATTGCTTTTGTATAACCCAGGCATTTACGAAACTGCGGACGTAATAAGCACCTTTGTATTCCGCCGCGGTATTGCGGAAGGCCGTCACGGTTTTGCTGCCGCTGTTGGTATGTTTAACTCTGTAATAAACTTTGTATTGTTGTTGTCTGCCGACCGCATAAGTAAGATGATGGGTCAGCGGGGACTATTCTAAAGGAGGAGGGGCGAAATGGTATATAATAAATCTGCTGGTGACGTAGCGTTTAGGTTTTTTAACACATTGCTCATGAGTATTATTGGACTATTGGCGCTGTATCCGATTGTATGGCTGCTAATAGCGTCTGTAAGTAACCCATTAGAACTTCATACTCACCATACTAATTTGATATTTTGGCCCAGAGGCTTCTCGCTTGAAGCGTATAGGATTGTACTAAACAACAACCAACTATGGCGGGCATATGCCAATACAATTTTCTATGTTATAACCGGCACCACCCTAAGTGTTATTGTTTCCATGATGGGTGGGTATGTGCTTTCCCGCAAATACCTTCCCGGACGCACATTTTTTACTCTGCTGGTTATGTTTACAATGTTCTTTGGCGGCGGGCTTATCCCATTTTTTCTTGTTGTAAACGCTCTTGGGATGTTTAATACCAGATGGGCTATGATTATTCCAAATATGGTTAGTGTGTTCAATGTAGTAATGATAATGGCATTTTGTCGCAGCTTGCCGGATGAAATGGAAGAGTCCTCACGTATAGATGGTGCCAACGACTGGACCACTTTCATAAAAGTTATGATGCCGCTTTGTAAACCCGTAATAGCGGTAATGATACTGTTTTACTCGGTTGGTATGTGGAACTCATGGCTGCATCCGCGTATATTCTTGCAATCCCGCAACTTGGTGCCGCTGCAAGTTATTATGCATGAAATATTGATAATGGCTAACCCCGACTCTGCCGCTATAACGGGCGTAGGTGCCGTTGGTGGCGAAGAACGTACCGCGTTTATGGACGCGGTGCAGTACGCGGTAATCGTAGTTTCTATGATACCAATTGTTGCTTTGTATCCGGTTATACAAAAATACTTTATTTCCGGCGTTATGATTGGCGCGATTAAGGGTTAATATGTTAGCCGGGCTTACTTCAATAACATTCCGAGAATTAGCCCCTGCGGAAATTATTAGATTGGTAAAAGAAGCGGGGCTTGACGGAATAGAGTGGGGGGCGGATATACACTGTCCGCCGGGTAATTTAAAAAATGCCGAAGAGGTTTGCCATCTTATGAAAGAGAGCGGCCTTAAAACAATTTCGTACGGCACTTATTACAACACAGGAAACCGGAAAGACAATAACTTTGAAGACATTGTAGCAACCGCCGCAGTGCTGGGCGCAGGTAATATTCGAATTTGGACAGGCGATATCCACAGCAAAGATGCGGACTGTGAATATTGGAGCTTGTCTGTAAATGATATAAAGTGGGTTGCGGCTTTGGCGGCGGCTCATGACATAACTGTTTCCTTTGAATACCATCACACTACGCTTTCTGACTGTTTGGAATCTACAGTGCGCTTGCTTAATGACGTAAACATGGAAAATGTGTTTACCTATTGGCAGCCGCAAGCATATTCGCTGGTAGAGGACAATGTAAAAGATGTGCAGCAATTAGTACAAATGAAAAAGTTGAAAAATTTGCATGTGTTCTCGTGGGACGGCTGGGATAAGCTGCCCCTTGAAGAGCATGGCGACAATTGGCAAAAATATGTGGCGGCCGCGGCCCCATGCGACCCTACCCTTCTTTTAGAATTTGTAAAAGAGCCTGCGCAATTTGCCGCAGATGCGCAATATTTGAAATTGTTAGCGAAAGGGTGCAGTTAACTATGGACTTTAGACCGGGCGATACTAACAGCATTACGCGAAAATATCTTGATTCGCTGCTGATTGAAACAAGGTATATAGATTCTGACCTGCCGGACACGCGCTTAAACCTTTTTGGAGAGGTATTTTCCACACCAATTATGACTGCCGCATTTTCGCATTTAAACAGGTTTCGTGAAAACGGCATGGTGGAAATGGCAAAGGCCGCAAAGGCTGTAGATTCCGTCATGTGGTCTGGCTGGAGCACAGAGGACGAACTTGAACAATTAGTCGCCACCGGCGCACGTACCATTTATATCGAAAAACCTATGGCAGATAACGACGTGATTCTCCGCAGAATAGCCCATGCCGAAAGCAGCGGCTGCCTTGCCGTTGGCATAGATACCGACCATTCGTTTACAAATGATGGTAAGTATGACGAGATACGTGGTATCCGTATGGCAGGCAAAAGTTTGGATGAAATTAAGAAATTTGTGGATTCTACAAGATTGCCATTTATCATCAAAGGTGTTTTAGGGCCGGTAGAGGCATTAAAATGCTTAGAGGCCGGCGTTAAGGGAATTGTCGTTTCCCACCATGCGGGTAAAATGGACTTTGTAGTGCCTCCGCTTATGGTTTTACCAAAAATAGTAGAAGCCGTAGGCGGAAAAATGAAAATTTTTGTTGATTGCGGTATATATAGCGGATACGATGCCTTTAAGGCTTTGGCTTTGGGGGCAGATGCTGTAAGCTTTGGGCGCATAATTCTTAAGCCTTTGTCAGAAAAAGGTGCGGAAGGCGTTGCAGAAACGCTTAAAGAAGCTACCGCGCTGTTGTCTGGTGTTATGGCAAGGACTTGCTCGCCAAGTGTTACACAAATTGATAGCTCTGTAATACATTATCAGTCGTAAATAATTATGCACAAATGCCCCGTCATTGCGAGCGGAGCGAAGCAATCTATCGTGCGAATCTTGGATTGCTTCGTCGTTTTACTCCTCGCAATGACGAGCGTGTGCATTTTTTTATAGGAGTAGAAGTGTATGACTTTAGAATTTAAGCGCGACTTTGCGCAGGCACGAGACAATTGGGGTGCATTTTGGTTGGGCAAAAGCCCACGCCCGCTAATTGAAATAGTTATACCAAAAGCTGGCGTTGCACCCGTTAAAGCCCCGCACTACATGGCTGGTTATGACGGCAATTTTGAGCCTGTAATTGACCAAGCTCTTGCATGGGCAGATTCTCATGATTTTATTGGCGAGGCGATACCATTTTATTTTGTGGAATTTGGATCGGACACTTTTGCCGCATTTTTAGGGTGCGAGTTGGATATTCAAGTAGAGCATAAAACAAGCTGGAGCAAACCATTTGTGCGCGATTGGGACGATTGTGAAATAAAGTTCCGCCCTGATAGCGAGTGGTGGCAGCGCACAGCGGATTTCATAAAATGCTTGCGCAAGCGCACCGACGGCAAATTTTTAATTGCACCGCCGCTTCTTTGCGGCAACCTGGACGCACTGGCCGCTGTACGCGGTATCGAAAACCTGCTGATGGACATGCTGGAATGCCCGGACAAGGTTAAACGCGCATTGGACCAAGTAAACTTTGCCTATGCCCAAGTGCTTGACGAATACGACAAATTGCTGGACGTTAAAACATATGGCACCATAAATGCCGAAGGCTTCTATACCCCAGGCAGGCAGACCCGCCCCCAATGCGATATGTCCGTTATGATAGGGGAGGATATGTTCCGTGAATTTGTGGTCCCCGCACTGGAATATGAAGCCTCCATTGTAGATGCATTTGTGTATCACTTGGACGGGCCGGATGCGATTAAACACGTGGAAGCCCTTTGCGCTATCAAAGAACTGGACTTGATTACTTGGGTCCCCGGTGTTGCGCACAAGCATTTGGATTGGACATGGCTATACGACAAAATAGCTGCTTTGGGCAAGGGTTATGGTCTGTATATCGATGACCACGATGAAATTAGGCGGTTAAGCCGCCAGCCATATGCCCACAAGATTGCAATATCCACAACTGCGCGTACAAAAACCGAGGCAGAGGACTTGATAGCAGAACTTGAAAAATAGGATGTGACTAATATGGCAATTACCGAAAAAAACGGCACAATAACCATATCAACCGCCAGCTCTGCATACCAAATGGCAGTAGGAAAATATGGTTTTATGCTGCATTTGTATTATGGCAAAAAAGTAACCGACGATATGGGGTATCTGATTAACTACAGAACCAGAGCCTATTCATTAAACCCGCATGAATCAGGGACAGACAGAACCTTCGCGTTGGATGGTTTGCCTTTTGAGTACCCATGTTATGGTAGTGGGGATTTTCGCGCGTCTGCGTTTAATATGAAGAGCGATACCGGCGTGTATGGCTGCGACTTGCGATATGTTTCGCACAGCATAAAAAAGGGTAAGTACGCTATTCCTGGCCTTCCGGCTGTTTATGCAGGCGAAGATGAGGCAGAAACATTGGACGTGGTGCTTGCCGGCCCGGCCAGCGGCGTAGAGGTGACACTGCGCTATGGTGTAATTGAAAAATATGACACTATAACCAGAGCTGTAATTGTTAAAAACACAAGCGATAAAAACATCGTTATCACAAAAGCCCTAAGCGGTACTTTAGACTTCCTTTATGGCGATTTTGACTTGCTTCATTTCCCAGGCAAACAGGGTATGGAGCATATTCAAAAGCGGTTTTCGGTTATACAGGGCAAGCAGTCATTTGGCAGTATCCGCGGTACGTCCAGCCACCAGCACAACCCATTCGTTATTTTGTCAGATAAAAACGCCACAGAGGACAGCGGCTCATGTTATGGAATGATGCTGCTATACAGCGGCAATTTCATATGCGAAACAGAGCATGACCAATATGCCCAGACACGTGTGTCCATGGGCTTGCAAGACGAAATGTTTGAATATACGCTAAAACCCGGCGAAGTTTTCCATACGCCGGAAGTCGCATATGTTTACGCAGACGGTTTGGCGAGCCTTTCCCATAGATATCACTGTCTGGTTAATAACCATATTGTGCGCGGCATGTACAAAAATTCGCGCCGCCCAATTCTGGTAAACAGTTGGGAAGCCGCGTATTTCGATTTCGATGGAGAAAAACTAATTTCCATAGCCCATAACGCAGCAAATCTTGGCGTAGAAATGCTTGTTTTGGATGACGGCTGGTTTGGACGGCGGCAAGCAGGTGCAGCCGGCGGGCTTGGCGATTGGTGGGTTAACGAAGAAAAATTGGGTATGACCCTTTCCACAATGGTAGACAAAATCAACGAGGCTGGTGTGAAGTTTGGTATCTGGATAGAGCCGGAAATGGTATCTGTGGAAAGTGACCTGTATCAGGCCCACCCAGATTGGGCATTTGCCATACCGGGACGCCCGCCTGCATGGGGCCGTAACCAGCTTGTGCTGGACTTCTCCAGAAAAGAAGTGATCGACTATGTCTATACGCAAATTGCAGAAGTCTTGGATTCGGCCAACATCGAATATATTAAAATGGACATGAACAGAAGCTTGTCGGATATTTTTTCTGCCGGGGAAGCCTTTCAAAATGCCGGTGCGACAATGCATAAATTTGTGCTGGGCGTATATGATTTCTTGGAGCGTATCAACACGAATTATCCTCATATATTAATTGAGGGTTGCTGCGGCGGCGGCGGCAGGTTTGACGCTGGTATGCTTTATTACACACCGCAAATCTGGTGCAGTGATAATACCGATGCAATTAGCCGTATAAAAATACAGCATGGGACTTCGTTTGCGTACCCGGCATCTACAGTTGGGGCGCATGTTACCACCGTTCCCAACCACCAAACCGGGCGCAGTACATGCCTTAAGACCCGCGGTGCGGTTGCGCTGTCCGGCACATTTGGGTATGAGCTTGATTTGCGCAAGCTTACGAAAAAAGAGCAGGCGATAGTCAAGCAGCAGATTGCGGATTACAAGCAGGATTGGCTATTGGTGTATGACGGGCTGTACTATCGGCTGACTAATCCACACGAAAACACGGCCTATGCCGCATGGAGTTTTGTGTCGCCATCTGGGTTTGATGTGCTTGTTAATGTTGTAACCACGGAGGCCGAGTGTAACGCGCAGACATATTATTTGAAGCTGAAAGGCCTTGATCCGGATGCAAGTTACCAAGTATGTGGGCAGGATAAGGTGTACAGCGGCCGCGCGTTAATGTATGCCGGGCTTCCGATACCTGGGATGCGTGACGAATATCAGCTATGGCAGATACGGTTGCGCAAGTCATAATTTAAAAGGAGTCTTGCAAATGAAACCTTTTGACAACAGCTTCATAAACATACAGACATGGATTGAAGGAGAAAAGTCCCCCGATTTCAATAACATGGCAAATATATTGAACAAAAAGGAGCCCTTGCGGTACACGTTGTTCGAATTTATATTCAGTAATCAAGAGTTATTGGATGCACTCACCAGCAAAATTGAATATGACCGGGATGACTTTCTTTTCCGTGATAAACAGTTGGTTGATGCATATCACATAGCAGGGTACGATTACGCATGTGTCAGAAGTCCCAATTTCTTTTTCGCAACGGGAACACGCGAGCGAAAAGACTCCTTATCGCTCAACGACGGGCATGTAATCTGTGACCGGCAAAGTTTTGAAGATTACACCTGGATAGAGCCGGAAGATGTGGATTATATCTGGCTTGATGAAATAGGGGCTTATATGCCCAGCGGCATGAAACTTTTGGTCCCCGGCCCGGACGGTGTGTTTGAGACAGTCGTCAAATTAGTGGGCTGCGACAATTTATGCTACATGATATACGACGAGCCTGATTTAGCACGCGATATATTTAACGCAGTAGGCGACAGATACCGCAGGTTTTATCAAATATGCGCAGGTCACGACGCAGTAGGGGCAATGATGTCTGACGATGACTGGGGTTTTAAATCGCAAACCCTGTTTTCTGTCAAGCATATGAGGGAGTATGTTATACCCTGGCATATCAAAATAGCCGAAACTGTGCACAATGTCGGTAAGCCAATTACTCTCCATTCATGTGGTAATATTAAAGAACTTATGCCCGATGTAATTGACGAAATAAAGTATGATGGCTGGCATTCCTTCGAAGATATAATTTTACCTGTGGAAGAGGCGTACGACAAATACGGCAGCCAAATTGCAATATTGGGCGGCATAGATGTAGACTTCCTTTGCAGGGCCACCCCGCAGCAAATTTATGACCGTTCATGCAAAATGTTGGAAAAGTCGCGGGAACTTGGCGGCTATGCGCTTGGGTCTGGCAACAGCATACCAGATTATGTGCCTGTACAGAACTTTTTGGCCATGATTGCGGCTGCTGTATTTAATGAATGAGGATACTGTGTGTAATATGTGAATAATTTATGAAAATTACTTAGCCATTGCGTAGCAAAATGGCTATTTTTTTATTGCGAAAAAACAAAAATTTAGCAAAATTGCACTTTACAACATTTTTCATGCCGTGGTATAATCTAATCAGAACTTGTATGCAACATGTAGGATTGAGAAACTCACAAAGACGCTGAGAGGCGCTACAAGGAGGAGAAGATGAAACGGAAACTAAAAATGTTGACAGTTGTGCTTGCTTACTTATTGGTGCTAGTCGTGCCGCTTAGTGCGGTGGCAATGCCATTGGCCGGCAGCATGACATTTGAACGGGAGAGCCAACATGTTTCAAGCACATTAGCGAGCCCTGGCATTCGTGTATGTGAACTTACATCCCAACTTGAGTATCATGTTGGCGATAGTTTTAACTGGCTGGCTACTACTGTACTTATTTATGACAATGGTGCGGAAGTTGTGGTAACCAACCCGGCATACCTTAACGCTGTTGTTCGTTATACGGGGACAGAGGTTACAATAGCCGGTGTAACAGCATCGCAATACGGTTTTTACGGAACGGGGCCAAGAATTGTTGATATTTTCTTTGACGATGGTACCTATCAATGGGATTATGCGTTTGAAGTTAATGTGCTTGGGCACAGGCTTTACAGAGAACTGGAATTTGATTTGTTTATTGGTGTAGAGGGGCAACAAAGATGGGGTACTCCTGGCAGACGCTTCCCTGCTGCGCCGGTTTTTACAATGCTGGATGTCATGGAAGATGGACGAGCCTTTGATTGGAACTGGGCTTTGGACCCAGCTGTTATTGTTCACATCGACTTTATAAACGAAGGCCCGGCACTTGCTGTAAACACTAACCCTGCGCACAGCGACTTTTTCCCTGCTTTAAGGCTTGGCGTTATAAGGGGCGACTCGGTAACTGGTGCTTTGGGCGGCAGAGACTCTGCATATTGGAATACGACCGCGGCAGGGGCTAATCCACCGGTGCAGGACAGGCATTATGGCAGCCGTGACATACGCCACAGGTTTGCGATTCAGCGCACCGATGGTATGGTCAAAAACAATGGATCCGGGCTTGCGATACCACCTGTTGCAGGTTCTACAACTGGTTCGTTTCAAGGCTTTCCAATAGACTTTTTCCGCCGCGATGTCCCCAGGAATTTATTTAGGGATATTATTACAGACCCATATGGCGGGCAGCAATTTGGAGTTACGCCATTTTACAATTGGCATTATCTTGTCCTTTTTAGTGGCGGTAACTTAACTAATCAAGCCGGTAACTATGTTACCAGAGTATCACTTGCTATGACAGAAGACCGCACAGCCCCTTGGGAAACAGGTTATGTACCTGCGGTAGTTACGGGCGTTGATGCAACAACAGACTCCGCTTACCCTTACATGGTAGCCGCTGGCAGTTCAATACAATTGTACGCAGAGTCTGTAGGCACAGGCCACTTCCTGCCGTATTTAGTATTTGAAGTTACTAATAGCGATCAGGTTTTTGTGATATGTCCTTTGGAAAGAATATTGCGCGTTCCGTTTGGCGTACCAGAGCCGTATCTGAATGTAAGGGTATCTTCCCTTCAAGACCTTACTGTTTACACCTATCTGACAATATATATCGAAGTAGTTGCTTCAGACCACCCGATACCGGTGTACTACAGGCTAAGGTTTAACCACGAGAGTTCATGGAGCCCACTGCATAATATTGCTTCTGGCAATGGTGCGGATGGTCGTGAAATTAACCGTACAGACGCACATACATTGCCGCGTCAAAGCATGTACTTCCATCCTGGTTGGTTTAGGCCGGGCGTAGTTGCCATGGTTGCTTTAGATAACCCCGGCGCACATGCCACACATTTGAATAATATACAATTTGGTATACGCAGGCGCAGCCCGCAAGCTACGGCGGCACTGGCTGGGGTTCCGTTTACCGGTACGCCAGGGGCTGGCGGTCATGCATGGGCTAATTTGCCCGTATCAACAGACGTGGCCGACAGATACACCCATGTGATTATTAACACTGCACTTGGTACCGCTCAGGTAACATATGAAGCTTTCCGTGCGGGTTTAGCCCCTGCAGATCAAGATTTGCTTGATGCAGGTCAGTTTTTTGCAATGCATGCACGTTTATCACCAAGCCCCGGTGGTACAGTTGTTGGGCGTTTATCGCTGGCAACTACAAGCCCCACATATGTGCCTTGGCTTGTACCGCTTACAACCACAGTTATTAGTGATGATATGCCAGACCCAGGCCCACTGCCAACTGGTCACGCTGACCCAACTCACCCAAGCGGACGCAGTTTGTCTACCCTTTTCCCGGGTGACTTTGGTATTGGCGGTTCACCATATGTGTTTAGATGGGACGATTTTAGTGAAACTGCAGTAGGGCAAATTACAAATGTTGGCCAGCTAAATATTGGGCGTCATCGTTGGGACGGTGTAAGGATAGGACATGGTTCCCCCGGCACCGAAGCAAATATCTTTATTGTTGCCCGCGACGATGAATATACGCCGGCAGGCCCCGGGCAGGGTGCGGTGCAGCCTGTATCCGGTGCTATTTGCGAATACTTCCCCGGCGACCAAGCCGTAGTTTTTTGGACTAACAGCGAAGGCCCGCAACATTTTTCACTTGAGTTGCAGCATCAATTAACCGACAATTACGCCCGTATGCTAAACGAAGCCGGGCAAGTATTTATCCGCTTTTATCAATATTGGGCACCAAACTCGGCCATCAACGGCAGTAGCCACAATGGCGTTACAATGTCGGCTCTTGACCGTTACAGGATTGCAGACGGCATGGCATTTGGCGGTAACGACTTCCTTATCCCCAACGGGTACGACTGGTTTAATATTATTTATGAATTTGTGCGTGCCGGTAACCCCGGTCTGTATGTGCCTGAATGGATGCATGGACGCCCGGATATCCAGGGCCCAATGCGTTCTGCCGGTCAGGTGGCTATGTATATGTATTACTCATGGCAATCTTCCATGACCAACCGCCCAACCGGCCATATTTGGGGGGACTTATTCTTTGCGGATGGCAGCCGCGGTGGTTCGGGCTTTATTGCCAATTATGGTGCCCCGTTTGCTTCGCATTTTAATGCCCAGGGCAACCCCACAGGCCGTGGTACTGCTCCTCATCGTAACCCTACCGCAGGCGGCGTTAGCCCAGACTTCTTCCAGCCGCGTCCTGCTTTTTGGCAAGAAAACGCTGTATGGCATTCACTTGAATTTATGGTACGCCCAAACACAGTTTGCGACATAACAGGCGAAGTAAGGCGCGATGGCCGCGTAACAGGCTGGATTGACGGCGAAGTTGTTATGGACTTCCCAAATATCGTGCTTCGATACACAGAAGAGCTAATGATTAACGTGTCTCGCCTTCTGCTGATTAACAGCCCCAACATTGCAGAGGCAGGCCGCGAAACCTACAAAATGGTGACACAATATGTAATGGCCACCCGTTATATTGGCCCTATGTATCGCTTCCGCCATGCGGTAAGAGCATGTGAGTATATAGCTGAGTTAGAGGAATTTGTTGTAGATTACGATCTTTCAATCGCTGCTAATTTGGAAGAGGCTATCAAAATGTTTGAACACGCTCAAGCGTTAGTAGACGCGCTTCCCACTTCCAATGACGAGCTTGACAGTCTCCAAGCTAGACTTGACGCAATATGGGCAATTATTACCGCCACGGGACAACCAGTATTTAGCTGGAATATCTTCAATAACGGCCCGGGCGGTACTCAATATCCACGGCCAAACCCAGGTCTTGCCGCTTCCGGCACAATCCGCATGTGGGCACAGCTTGACGGCGTAAATGCGCCAGTATACCTTGACGCAGCGGATACCATTGTTGCACTTGACCAAAGTGGGCAGTGCGCAATGGAATTTGTAAGAGTCAACAGAATGTGGGTAGCCGGTACGGGCTGGGTAGACTACTTTAACATGGTAGATGTCAACAAAAGCAATGGCAGCTGGCAGTATATCAACCTGTATATCACTGTGTATGGTGAAACCATGCATGTGCTGCTTGTTAACGCGCTGTTTGAACCACCCGTACTGCCGGAGTTTAGCTGGAATATTTTCAATAACGGCCCGGGTGGTACACAATACCCACGAGCAAATCCAGGCCTTGCCGCATCGGGCACAATCCGTATGTGGACGCAGCTTGACGGCGTAAATGCGCCAGTATACCTTGATGCCGCGGATACCATTGTTGCACTTGACCAAAGTGGGCAGTGCGCAATGGAATTTGTTAGAGTCAATAGAATGTGGGTAGCCGGTGCGGGCTGGTCAGACTATTTTAACATGGTAGACGTCAATAAAAACGGGCAGTGGCAGTATATCAACCTGTATATTACTGTGTATGGCGAAACTGTGCGTGTGTTACTTGCTAACGCGCTGTTTGAAGACACACCCGCAGTACCGCTAATCGTAAGCGTCACACCAAACCCCGCAGTAGTGGAACAAGGCGGCACAGTGGAAATCGTAGTTACAACCCAGAGAATGCCTGACGGCGCATGGGTAGATTTAAACGTAGCATGGCGTACTGGTTTATCTATTGTTGGTGGCCCAAGATTTTACATTGAAGATAACCAAGCAACAATAACCGTAGCTGCTGCGTCAGATGCACGACTGGGTAGTGACGGTTTTGCCATAGCCGCCCGCGTAGCAGGCGACTGGGGAAGCGTAGTAATAGTAGACAACTACGCATTTGTGATTGAAGTGCAGTAAATCAAATATCCTTAAGGAGGAAAACATGAAACGGAAACTAAGAATGTTGACAGTTGCGCTTGCTTATGTATTGGTGCTTATAATGCCGCTTAGCATTATGGCAGAGCCAGTACTCGGCAGTTTGGTGTCAGAGTATGGAAGCGGGGCGGAAATTACGCCGCTTTCTTCGATACAAACACCAATGTACCATGCAATTAATTTTGCAACCGCATCAAACCCGGCAAATTTCCCTATAACACTTACGGGGACATGGTCGCAGATTAACTTTTTTGGCACGCCCCGCAGTGGCTGGCTGGGCTGGCAAAACACCGCCATGATGGAAGACAATATCGTATTCGACCGTACTTGGATACGCCCCGGTGTTGTCATGACTGCTACTTTTGAAGCTTTAAGCGGCGGAGTTCCAATTCCTCAAGAGGATTTGACTCCTGCGCATTTCACCCATTTTAATATGGGAGCTTACAACCAAAGCGGACTTCCTTATTTATATGGTGTGTCCGGCGGGTTTTCTATGATTCGCAACCAATTCCATTCTCCCGGTGGCGCAAGCCCTTCCAATCGTGCTTGGATTTGTATCTATTCCGGCACAATCCAGCTTACCTATGAAGCTTTTGTGAGCGGGCCAAATAATGGTGCTTTCAGAAGAGACGCAATTGTCGCCAATTTAAGGGGTACACCTACCGACCCGCCTATAGACTTTGCTTGGGCAGTTGGTATAGGTGGGGAAAACCCATTAAACACACAAATCAGAATTACTGGTGTAAGTCTGGCCATGACAGATTCTTCCCTGACACCGCCGTGGTCATACGCACAGCGTACCGCTGCTGCGCTTGAAGCATACACCTACACCCCAGTAACAGTGCCTTTTGCCTCCCCTGCAAGCATCATGCTTGCCGATGCAATTGCACAGGTTACAGCACAAATAAATGCAGCTATCCCTGCCGCTGTTGCCGGCGAAGTAACCATAGGTGAGGTTACGTTTTACCCGCAGGCCCCTAGCATTACACCAGACGGCCTTGCCGCTGCAGACTATGATTTCTTAGTGCAAATTACAGATGATGATGGCTTTACCACCACAGCCACAATTAGCGTAAACGTAACTTTTGCAGGGCTTGATAACTTGGGTATGCTTACAGGCTTAAGCGTAGCTGTAGGCGCGGCAGATGAAGTGCAGCGTGTTGGCAACCAGCTTAGCCTTGCAGATACAGTTGTAACCGCCCACTTCTTAGACGGTACAGCTCTGGTTGTTGATACTTTTACAGCAACGGTGTACTATCCCGCGGCCCAACAAACTGTAAACGGTATAACCGCAACCTCGCTTGGCCTGTATATAACAGGGACACGCAGGGTAGATGTAAGCTTTACAATGGACGATGTAACCGTAGATACCTATTTTGAAATTACGGTAATTGGCCACCAAGTATACAGAGAATTTGAATTTGACCTGTTCACGGGCACGCCAGGCCAGCAAAGATGGGGTACCCAGGGCAGGCATTATCCAGCAGGCATGGTATTTACAATGCTGGACTATATGGAAGACGGCACACCGTTTGACATGGCATGGATTAATGACCCTGCCGTAGTTGTAAATGTAGAATTTTACGCTGGCGGCCCAACTCTTCCCGTTGGTACAGGCCATGATGGCTTCCCGCAGGTGCGTATCGGCCTTATCAGGGGCGATGAAGTTACCGGGCAGTTGGGTTACGCCGCTGATGGTATAACACCACGAAACGCCGCATACTGGAACCAGCGCAATTCTGCGCCTAATCCTACTGTGCAAGACAGGCATTATGGCAGCAATGATATCAGACACAGGTTTTCGCAAGCAAACAACGGCGTAGCCCTAGCAACAGCACCTTTGGGCGGTTTGGGCGAAGGCACAATACAGGGTGTACCAGAAGATTTCTTGCGGCGTGATGTCCCAAGACATTTGTTCCCAGACTACTGGCATTATCTTGTACTGTTTGGCGGGGGCAACATGGTTGGTAACGCAAACAACTATATTACCCGCGTAACCATAGGCATGTTAGAAGACCGCACCGCACCGTGGGAAACAGGCTATGTGACCCCAACGGTTACAAGCGTTGTAGTAACCGCACCTTCCAATGAAATAGTAATTGGCGGTGCATCACTTCAACTTTCTGCCGAAGTTATTGGTGCCGGCAACCCAATGTCATTTGTAGATTGGGAAGTAATAAGCGGCAACCCTGCAATCTTGACCAACAACGGGTTATTATCCGTGCCTACCGGCGTGGTAAGGCCAATTGTTATAAGGGCAACATCGGCGTTAAACCCTGCTGTTTATGGCGAAATAACCATTAACACAATTTTTGCCGGCAGCGGCGACCCAATTTCCGTATATCATGAGTTAGACCTTAACTTCCGCGGCTTACCTTTCTATTTACCAAACCGCTACGGCGTTTTTGAGCCAAGACTAATAGAACGCTTTGACGCACACAACATGCCTGTTCACAGCATGTACTTCCATGCAGGGTGGTTCCAGGAAGGCACTGTTATTACCTTTAACTACTACATGGCATATACAGACCCAAGCGGCTGGCCTCACCACCGCCCTGGCGACCCGGGCTTCCCGGCCACAGGCACACTTATTGAAGAAGAAGTAATTCATGACTTGTTGCAAGTTGGCTTTAACCGCCGCAGTGCAGAAAGTGCCGAAATACTCGGCTGCATCCCAAGTATCGGCGGCTATGCATGGGCTAATTTAGAAATAAGCGAAGACCCTGCAGATTGGGCAACCCATATTATATGGAACCGCGCAACAGGCACAATACAAGTTTCTTTTGAGGCAATGTATGCCGGGCTTGATAACCCATTCGATAGGGTACTTCTTTACAACGGGGCATTCTTTACCTTAGCTGTAAGCTTGCGCGGCGTGGCTCCAACCCCGGGTGCGGCTAACTTCGAACATCCAGCTGGTTCCGGCCGGCGTGGCGCAGTTTATTTCGCCAGATACGACTTCCCAGGTAACGAGCGATTTACACTTGGCGTAAGGGATGGCTTTGCCGCACCGTGGCATTCCCCTGTAGGTACTGCCACTCCGCCGGTGTTTAACAACGCACCATTGGTTGACCCAGGGCCTTTGCCAACCGGTTATGGCCTGTCGCAGTACTTCCCAGGTGATTTTTGGATTTATGAATCCCCTTATGTAATGAGATGGGACGACTTTACCCACGGACGCCAAAGACTTGTATACGGAACCGCTGTAAGTGCGTTGGATTATAGATGGAACGGAATAAGACGTTCTCAGCCACCGGGTGGCAGACAAGCTGATTTATTTATAGTTAACCAGGGCGACACTGAATTGTATGCCCCGGGTCTGCGCTCGCACGAATTTGAGTTTGGCGGCGGCGCGGATATGCCGGGCGACGGCGCGGCATTGTTCTGGACCGACAGCTACAGAGGCCGCTTTGGGCTAGAGTTGCAACAGCACTTTACTCATGCAGAGTCCGTACTGTTAAACGAAAGCGATGCAGTGTTTGTGCGCTTCGATAACTACTGGGCATCTAACTTTGCAATACATGGCAGCAGCCACAATGTAGTAACATTCTCTGGCGTAAACAGGCCTAGGCTTACAAATGGCCGCCCAAGTGGTTCAGACTTCTTGATTCCAAGCGGGTTTGACTCGTTTAATATCATGTACGAGTATGTGCGTCCAAATACCGTTGGGCCTTTGCCACCGTCACGTACCGGCCGCGGTGTACCAATATACTCACCTGGCGCGGCAACAATTTATATCTACTACACAGGTCAGGCATCTATGACTTATAACTCGCTGACCCATTTCTGGGGCGACCATTTCCGCTCTACCGGGCGCAGACATGGCCAAGGCACGAAAGCTTACTTCCAAGCACCGTGGGCACCGCATTCCGATGTTGGCAATAACCCACCGGGCAGAGTCCCCGTTGACGGGCAAGGCGGATGTCCTACACGCAGCCCATCCAGGGGTGGTATAAGCCCTGAATCTTATGGCATATTTGAAGCACGTCCAGAGTTTTACCAAGAAAACGCATTGTGGTATTCTCTGGAGTTCATGGTTCAATTAAATACTATTGATGAAAACGGCATTGTACAGCGTGACGGGCGTATAGCAGGCTGGATAGACGGCGAAATAGTATTCGACTTCCCTAACATGGTTATACGCTATACCGAAGATTTGATGGTTGGTGTATCCCGTGTATTGTTAATCAATGACCCTAACCCTGCATGGGCAGGAAACGCAACCTATCGTATGGTTACTAACTACGTAATGGGTACCACTTATTTTGGACCTATGTACGGTGTGCGCAACCAAGTTCGTATAGAGATGCTGGAAGATTTGGAATACTACGTTTTTGAAACAGACTTTGATACTGCAGATGCACTTGAAGAGTATCATCGCATACGCGGCATTGTAGCGTTGATTCAAAATGAAGCAGACCGCGAACCGCTTGATGACAGGCTTGACGATGTGTACTACGCGATTATGAATAGGGTTGTTACACAGCCTGTATTTGGCTGGCATATCTTTAACAACGGCCCAGGCGGTACGCAATATCCACGTCCAAACCCAGGCCTTGCCGCTAACGGCACAATCCGTATGTGGACACAGCTTGACGGCGTTAACGCGCCGGTGTATTTTGACGCAGCGGATACCATTGTTGCACTTGACCAAGATGGCGAAAATGCAATGGAATTTGTAACCGTAAACAGAATGTGGGTAGCCGGCACAGGCTGGGCAA
>Ga0123352_10003978_pt1 | contig 21633 bp, 11 predicted proteins | sample TergutLab28metaG_FD_89700 | JGI IMG/M metagenome (GOLD analysis project Ga0123352, IMG submission 89700) | Labiotermes labralis P1 segment gut microbial communities from Petit-Saut dam, French Guiana - Lab288 P1 | ecosystem: Host-associated > Arthropoda: Insects > Digestive system > Gut ...
TGGACGTCCGTGCTCACCTCAATGCTAATCTTCCCGGTCGCTGGATTGGGCGCGCTTCTCACAATGACTCTCCTCTTCTTCCTTGGCCTCCACGGTCACCTGACCTAACCCCCTGCAATTTTTTCTTATGGGGTTACATCAAGGATCGTGTGTACGTGCCTCCTATGCCACGTGATTTACCATAGCTGTGACAAAGGATCATGGAGGCAGTCGCTGCTATCGACAGCCAAATGTTGCAACGTGTGTCGCAGGAACTTGATTACAGGATTGACATCTGCCGCGTCACCAAGGGTGCACATATCGAGCACCTGTAAGTTAGGACAAAAACTTGGAGTGTCTTTCTCTCTGTTGATATGCTCCTTTCTGCCGTGTCTGTCTTGGTTGTTGCGCAGTCGAGTTCAGAAATCTCGGAGGGACTTATGAATAACCCTGTATATGTGTTGGTTGTTTATACAATTTATAAATCATATTAATGCACCAAATATGGAACATACCCGTCCACGAAATTTTAGCTGGAAGAGAAAGCCACGCTTCAGGCACTGAAACTGTTAAAACGCTTATGTGAGAAAAGTGAAAGGTTTGGTCCAAAAAGAAAGAGTTACAGTCAATCACTGGACAATCTCTGTCAGTTACCTGTCTCTACATATGCACCCAGAACAAAGTTCTGTCTGCTGGAGACAGCAAAAACACAAAAAATGAGACAAAAGACGGAAACCTACCAGTAGTACATTGAAGTAAATTTATCCAGAACGAGTGTGGAATAGGAAGTGCTAATAGATCAATCTTGCCAACAGCTAGAGTGGTGACTTACAGAAGAAAAAAACAACATTACCAGATCAGAAACACCTGGAAAGCTTTGAAATGTACCACTGGAGAAAGACTGAGAAGACCAGTTAGAATGATTATTTGAAAAATGAAGAAGTGTTACGAACAGACGAGGAAACGAATATCCTACAAACAATAAAAAGAATGAAGGTCAAATGGATTGGTCACATCTTACAAAGGAACTGCCTTCTAAAACACATTACTGAATCAAAGATAGAGGAAAGGAAAAAAGTGACAGGAAGACAAGGAAGAAGACATAAGCAGCTATTTGATGACCTTAAGGAAGAGAGAGGATACTGGAAATTGGAAGAGGAAGCACTATATCACACTCTGTGGACAACTCGTTTTGAAAGAGGCAACAGGCCTGTCGTAAGACAAGAGTGCAGAATGACTGAATGAACACAAAAAACGAAACAAAAAAGCATAACCTACAGTACTTACAGAACATCGCAAACAGTAAAATGTGATGAAACCTCTTACAATAACCCACTTAAAACATTTTCCCACTTCAGATAAAGGTAAAGACAAAGCTGTCTCTACTCACACCATTAAAACGTATAGAGGGAGTAGAGGTACAGCGTCGCCCATTCTGAACCACTGCAATAAATTGAAATCCATTACAACTTCACACACCAACCGCTTTACCCTGGAGAAAGAACCCAGGTACTCAGTGAACAGGAGAATTGGGGGCCCACAGCCACTTTGGATGTTCAGATTACAGAAAAAAAATCTTGCACCTTCTGGGATTCAAACCACAGGTTGTCAATCCTATGACTTAAAAATGTGGTTTGATGGCCTAAATAATGCATAATCTATACGGAATAATATTCCAGTTTAGGGAATGTTAATTTCAATACAGAATTACAAAATGTTTTCAGGTTTACCTTATTAAGACATAACCTACATTCCCCCCCCCCCCCTTGGTGCTGCGGCCCAAAGTGGGCCATGGCCTCCTCAATCTTGAGGTTTCTAGGTCACACACATTGACACATCACAGTCGGTAGGACTCCTCTGGGCACGTGATTAGTGCGTCACAGAGACCTCTACCTGACAACACAAAACAACTCACAACAGACATCCATGCCCTGGTGGGATATGAACCCACAATCTCAGCAGGTAAGCGGCCACAGAGGGTTTTACTATATACAGAGCAATTTTTCTGTGTCTCATGTGTTCTAGGAGCTGGTACATCATTAATGTCTTCCTCTGGGAAATCAACAATATCAAATGTAGGAGTACAAATCAGTCACTCCATACAGATAATATGCAATTACAGTACACCTGCCACCAAATAGAGTATCAGATACATAAGCTTCCACCGTACTCTTATAGGTAGAATAACGTCACTACCCTTAAGAATTATATTTTCTTATGCACTGAGAAATGTGCTCTCCAGACAGCCGTAACATTCAAACAAATTAAACAGATTGGTGTTTCTTTTAAATTCTCTTTTCCCTTATTAATACTGAACATAACTGGATACTTTTTTCCTCCTCAGTGCCAAAATATCACCTTCCTACACAACTGTCAACTCTGAGCATCTGTGAAGCAATAAAATTAGTTACTAACTTTCAAAACTCACAAAAATGCCAAAATTAGTTTCCTGTGTTTGATGTTCGTATGACTGTGCATCCTTAATATGAAATGATTTGTGCGACCAACTCGATGCAACAATTGTGATTTATTGATAAACCAATGACTCAACATGTTTCAGGCACCATTATGCCCATCTCCAGGAGCGCAAAGCCGTATATAACTGCATATGGTTTTTAGCACTTGATGTGCTGGCTGGAGTCTTGGGAAGCTGGGAGGCAGGTCGAGTGCACAGTGTAGACGCTGTTATTCGAATAACAGCCTCTACACTGTGCACATGACCTGTCTCCTGGCTCCCCAAGACTCCAGCCAGCACATTAAGTGCTGAAAACCACATATACGGCCTTGCGCTCCTGAAGATGGGCATAATGATGCCTGAAACATGTTGAGCTAATGGTTGATTAATAAATCATAACTGTTGCATTAAGTTGGTCTCACAAATCATTTCATAGTTTCCTGCGTGTTTGCTGTATGCTTCAAGACCCACATCAGCGAGACACTGCCCTCTGTACACTTACACCACATGTATTTAAGCAGAGAATAATGTTTTACCTCACTGAAAATAGCAATAGCTTCCGAATGACTCATATCTTCAGGAAATAAAAATGCGTGGCATGTTGCACAAACCGGTTCTTCAAAGCACGGACCATAGAAGCCATTGCAAATGTAGCACGAAGAATGCTAGAACACAAAGTCATAATTCATTAGCACAGTTCATGCTTTGCATACTGTGACTTCAATCAAACAGCTTCGTTATAATATCAAACAGCCTACATTCATACCAGATAACCATACCAGACCCATGGGTTTAAGCATTTAAATTTGCACAATCAGTGCTTTCTATGCTCACATGGGTTTGGCAAAATTGCTGTTGCTATATGACCGTTCTCCTAAAGTTATTGCTGTTCGTCACTAAAAATACAAACATTCTACAATACACTATCCTTATTGTTGCACCGTGCATTTCGTAGAATCACTTTAATTATCAACCAACAAATGCACTTACATAAAATTTTACATTAAAACACTTAAAATCGCTCCGACATGTTTCGATCCTAAGATCACCCTCAGGGAGCTACATTGTTCCTTGCTAAAGTCTTTCTAAAACACTCACAAAATAATTCCATTATACTAACAGGGTGCTGTGGCAGCGTATCGTGTTGTGTAAGAGTACGTTGTTAGGAATGCGTCTGGCTATGATGTGCGTCATGTGTTACTACATAACTACAGGATGTGTTTGATATTTCAACTATCAAACATATCCTGTCAGCGACCAGACTGATTATATAGATATGTGATAAACTATCATAAAGCTGCTTGTGCAGTCTTCCTGATGAGGAACACTTAGTTGTTCGAAACATGCTGAAGGCATTATAATTTAATTAAATCATTAATGAAAAAAGTGTGCATCTTGTTGGTTCTTCTTACACGTGTATCTTGGTCCTTTAATTAATAAAATAAGTATAATACAGGCCTTATAAGATGAGGTGAGAGAGGACGGAAGGGTGGCAGGAAAAAGTATATAACAAAGAGGAATGGAAGAAGCTCCTGAGAATGGCAAGGAATCGTCGCATTCTGCACATGCCAATGGAATGAATGAAAAATATATAAGGAATAAAATAAAATTAAAAAAACGCTAACTAAGGACATACACGTTGCACGGCGCATATCCCTTGGCCCATTTAGCCATTCCTGCCATGAAGCTTATTTCCAGGCTGTGAGTAGTTACATCAGAGACAGTCCCACTATAGCTGATAGTCAGCAAGTCCATTTTTATGTCAAACCCCCTTTGGGGCAAATAACCAGATACCAGTCTATGTGAAAGGTACCGTCCAACTGTCGTGCAGCACCCTCACTGACAACAGTGCAGGTCTGTTAAATGTCAGGAGTCTCAGTCTCTACTGGTACTACATACATATATATACATATTTAAACACTAACCCTACATACATGGGCAGTTTCCAGGTAATGTGATATGCAACTTACATGCACTCAGATTTATGCATAAAATTCTGAGCTACAGAAAATTATTTAGTACTATAGTTACAATATTAAAAATTCTGTATTATTAATAACACAATCTTTAAATTATTTTATTTTGTGTGTTGTCACATGGAACAAGACAGGAAATGTATGTATAATGTAACAATAAGGCACATTCGTGCCACTAGTGTTGTAGTGGAGTATTACACAACCTATGTGAGTATCTGTAGCCTTAGGTATCCAGAATGCAATGCACCATTGTCATCTGTGGCCTGCCCCGATCTACAACATTTTTCCACATTATACTTTACAGAATACCAACAAATTAAATAAGGTAACATTAAAGACACTGCCAAACATCCGCAATGGCAGCTTGCAGTGTCTGGGAAGCAGTTCTGGCAGAGTTAGGGAAGTGTGGAAGAAGTGAGGTGGGGGGATGTTATCTACAGGTCCCGTGTGGCCCAGAGGGCGGGTAGAGGTATAGCTCTACTCTTCCATGACCGTGGCACTAGAAGGGGGTGAGTGGTCAGCAGCATGCCCTGGCCGCACTTTACCCCAGGGAAAGACCCGGTACCCATTTTAAAGGAGGCTGGGTGGGCCCCAGGGCCGGTCTGGACAGGCGGAAAATCTCGTCCCCACCGGGATTCAATCCCGGACCGTAAACATATCACATATCAGTGCATATAAGATGACACGATATTGACATACTTTAAATATATAAAGGTAAAGTGATCCCGTTACAGGCCCGGTGTGGCCCAGAGGGTGGGTAGAGGCATAGCTCTACTCTTCTATGACCGCGGCACTAGAAGGGGGTGAGTGGTTAGCAGCATGCCCCGGCCACACTTTACCCCCGGGAAAGGCCCAATACCCATTTTACAGGAGGCTAGGTCTGGACAGGCGGAAAATCTCGTCCCCACCAGGATTCGATCATGGACCATCCAGCCTGTATAATTTATTCATACTTTATATTAATTTCACCTTTAGTACCCTAAAAATATCTCTCCATTTTGCTCCACATTATTACTGCACAGCCATCAACACTATACACAGGGTGATCAAAAAGTCTCTGTGCACCTGCTTTCTGTATTGTAATCATCAGGTGCACAGAGACTTTTGATCACCCTGTATAATCTCAGCATTTGAAAGCTTTGACAGAATAAAACATCACTCCCCACTTGCCATCCATCCATCTGCTGTAACTCACCTTTAGCTTAATTTTTGGGACCTCACACCCAACCACTATGGCTTGTCACATCCTGTCCAACACACCTAACCCAGCACATGCCACCACCACTCTGACAGACTCACCATCCTTTCATGACCCAATATCCTTCACCTACACAGCCCTATACACCATTCTAGAACTGCTCGACTCTGAAGATAAAATCACAATTCTCTGAAATGTCAGAAACCGTTTACCACTTTACATAGTGAAACATTCTGGAAGACTTGAATCTTCATTAACACAAATCTGATAACCTCAAATCCTGCATAATAATTACTTACCACAGGTTTCTGTGTAGAATGGAAAGGAAAGACGGGTTAAGCTACCAGTAAAGATGTTTTTGTGCATGCCATGGAAGCACACAGGGTAAGAAGAGGTATAGCTCCACCCATTCTTACCCTCAGCACAAGGAGGGGGTGAGTGATCAGCTTCATGCACTGACTGTTTTACCATAAGGGAAACAGCCCATCCAGCCTCCAACATCTGGCTTCTCAATGAACAACAGGATGGATTACACGCAACTGGTATTGAGTCATGAAACAGGCCATGTTGCTGGCTAATGACTGGTATGAGGTTCATATGTGAGACTTTAGATTTTCATGGTGGTCAGATTCATACTATGGTCTTCTAGGCTACAACACTGCGTTGCCTGAGCAGGTTTCTCCACAGTTTTGGTAATCACCTACCAGACTGCACCATGTCATAACCCAAAACACCCTAGTCTGAAGTTAAAAGGTTTCCTTCCTCTAAATAATACCACTACACAAATTTAGGCTTATTGTAAACCCATGTTACATTGCCCGCTGTGTATATGACCATGCTGGCTTCACACAACAAAATATGGAGTTCATTTTTTAAGGAAGTACAGAGTTTATAAAACTGCACTGTTTGTTTATGTTCTAGTAAAGACAAAGAATGTTGTTAGGTCATCCCTCTTTTACTTTCCCTCCGTATGTGTTCTGTATTGGTATACTATGGCTGCGCCAATCTGTCCAAGTATTGGCCTAATACAGCACCATAATTGTCTGTGTTCTAGTATCAGAAATGAGTTTGAAGTACTAAGATAACCACCTCAACCACAGTCATATGAATAAGAAATTAATGAAATCTAGTTAAACCTAACATGACTAAACAAATATTGGCCCGGATATGCATAGCCGATATGAGCAGTGGTATCAACCCAGGAGTAGACGCCTATTCCAGCGCCAAAGCATTACTTGATGCCGGCAAATTCCGACCGTGATACCTAATCCAATGCCGACGAATAATCAGACCCCAACACAGAATCTTGGTACGTTTCCGACATCGAAGCAAAAGCTCTTCTAACCTAACGAAACCTTGTTAGCTTCTACTTTTAATACCAAGTAATTTATGTTTTCTTGTAGTTGGTTGTGCATCCACGTTCATATTTTTACGTGGCAACACAATGTGATTTACCTCCATGAAAAACCTTCCTTGGTATCGTACAGTAAGCGTTCAAACGACATACGCAAGAAGAACACCTTGAAGAGCTCGGAACTTTGACCTAGTTCAATTTGTCACATACAAACTCGGACTGCATGGTTTTGGGTATAAAATGACAATCAAAACTAATGTCGATATGCTATTTCATACATTCATAAACTTACCGCAAATTCGAAATATTCTCCAAACTCAAGTTCGTTACAACTGCTCGGATTTGACACTTCACCCTTGCACTGACTCTGACCTGGTGTTACACCCAACACTAACTCATGAAGATCAAAACTATTAGCGCAAATTTCCACATTGTCGGGGTTAAATGCCATTGTTCAGTAGTTTAAAAATAAACATTATTTAATCAACGTCATAGAGAAGCAAATAAGGCGCACTAAAAATAACCGTATCTTAACGAACTTGAAGCCGCCATCTTGCAATCAACGTACACAAAACACACATACCAACCTCCTACTGCCACATTCTCTAGCACGTCTCTCGAGCACTACAGGACACAATGCAAGAACTCTGATTCTCCAGTAATCCATGACAAGACAGCTTAGAGTATAAACTGCGAACGATATATCGCAGTTATAAAATATATCGCAGTGTGCAAATGGCGCTTTCGGTGAAGATGAAAGGGTAAGGAGCAAGAAATATGATTATTTTTCCAGTGAAAGTATATTTTCTTCACATAATATCAGTAACTACGAAACGCTAGTTATAAATGTGATGATACATTTAAACTTACCTGGGACGTGATATTAATAAATACTAAATTAGTTTACAGTGAACATATTTTTATTCACATGGAAGCAAATGTACGGTTTGCAGCCAAGTCAGATAATCCAGCTGACTTGCAGTTATTGCTGCAACAAACACATGATGAGGTAAGTCAAATATTTCCAACTGATAAACGTAACTTTAACAGGAAATTATATTTGTGTAAAGACATGTCAGCCATAACCTTCAGATTTGAGGTCCTCACGGCTTTTACCAAAGTTTAATGTCTTCTGCGATGTAACGCCTTGTAGTTTGGTAGATACAAAACTGTATAACCCACATGTCTGAATCTTCGTAATCTTGCCAATTCAGATTGTTTTATATACTACATTTTGGGCGAATATGTGTTGTCCTGTCCCACTGTACAGTACTTTGCGAGTTGTATGTGTGACAGTAACGCGTATATGGTTCAGGTCACAGCTTTCGAGCTGATTATTCTGAATGGGAATGTCTTATCATTGTGTTAAAATTGGTGGCAGTTTTTGCGCTTCCTTGTTTCAAAAGTTTATGTCTCAGTATGCTTTTGTTTTTTAATAAATAAGCCAAGAAACTAAAATAGAATATTTACTAATATATAATTCCCTTTGTATATCCATAATGATCATCTTCTTTGTATTCAAGAGAGTAAGACATTTGCACATTTATTTTGTAGGCATTACAAAAAAATGAATATGCAACAAAGCACTGGATGAAACTAAGAGAGGAACATGTATCTGTTCGATCTCATCTTTGCACACTTCCTGATAAGTTGTCTTATGATGTAATGGTTCCTGTAGGATCAAAGGCTTTGATGAGAGGAAAGATGGTCCATACCAACGAAATACTAGTTTGCCTCGGTGATGGTTGGTTTGTAAAACGCAGTGCTAAGGAAGCAGCTGAAATATGTGACAGACGAATAAAATGTAAGTTTTGTTAAAATAGTTTATATGAGCCCAAGACTTTTATTTTGATAAGAGCCATCCCGTTGTGTTATTCAATATTCATAAAGTATTTTATTCAGTCAAAACACAACATCAGTATGTAGTCATTAATACTTAGTTTTGGCTACATGTTTCGGTTTCATTTCACCTTCATATAATAAGTATTGACCCAAAGATGGTTTGATGAAACCAAAACTATGTATTATTGTTACAGTGCAATGACCAATTGATAGTGTATCATGTACAAAAACTGACTGCTTCAACAGTTTTACAACATAGGCAACCAACTGATTTGTATATAATACATACGGAGTGTGGTCACATATTCCAATTGCAATGTAATGTCACATGGTCTTAACTTGGTTACCGATACATAGATTGAATACTGTTGTTTTAGCAACCATATTGAGGTCTACAACAAACACAGCATTGAAGATATTTTAAAATTGATTACCACTCGAATTTTAATAGTTTTAAACGTAAATAAGAACTCTTCATAGATTATTTTATATTCCAAATGTAAATGAAATGGGATCCCATTGAGTACTACCTTTCTGTACCTTTAACAAATGTTCTTTATTGGCCTGATGATGACGGCTCATGGTCCAAACATGTAGCCACAGTGTAATCTATTGCATACATTATTTACTATACTGATGATATTTTGTACTGAGCTTATATAACATGTATTATTGACTATATATTGATGTTGTGTTGTGACTGAATTAAATATCTTATGAACCAGGATTTTTAGCTCAATACCTGCAGCTGTCACATTTGAAACACATTTATTTGTGAGCTACATTCATTGTCATGCTGCTTACTTGAAACAAAACAGGATGGTAGAAAGAATGTGAATGTAAATTTGTTATGTGTAGAAAATGGGCATGCCTTCTGCCCTGCTTTTTAAATATATGTCTATAATACTTGTTTCGGTTTCTGTAGTATGTGACAACATGCTGAAAGACTTGGAGAGAGAGAGCAATTTGCTTCTTACCAGGAAGCAGCTTCCCATGGAGCAGGACGCTTTCGGAGCTGAGTTTAGAGGAGAGATATTAGAACCTTATGATGAGAAGAAAGAGGCTGAGTGGAGAGGTAACAGCACAAATTATACATTTTGAACTCCTTAAACATTTCAGGATCAACCCTGAATACACCCGTATATATACGAGGCTTATTCAGAAAGTAAGTACCGTTTCGCTGTAAAAAAAAATCGAGTAGGGTTTTGTATAAAATTTTATTGTTATCAGAATCTACATTCTTCAAACTATTTTTCCACATATTCGCCGCCATTATTGAGGCACTTGTCGTAGCAGGGCACAAGTTTTTTTATACCCTCCTCATAGAATGCGGCTGCCTGTGATGTTAGCCACTACTGACAATGTCATAGAGTAGAGTCCTTGAAATCTGAGGAAAGTGCAGGGACAGATCGGAAATTGTGAAACGTCTGTCGTCACGCACTCTTTCGTTGACCTTACACACCAAATCATCATTCACCCACTTCGCGCCTCATCGTGCACTTTCTCTCGTCCTTCATTGAACATCTGAACACATTTCTTAACCATGCCAGCACTCATCGCATTGTCGCCATACACTTGACAGATCTGGTGATGAATCTCACTTGGTAGCACATTCCTAGCGTTCAAAAAATGAATTACAGACCGTATTTCACAGTTGGCGGCCCCTTCCGTTGTCTTAAACATGTTTAACACACAGGAACAAACATAAACATACCACGAAATGGTGTCTGTGGCTTCACAATTGATACAAGAAGTCACTGCACATGCGCAAAGTGACAGTCTCGAGGATGCGCGAGAGATATGTGCAGACGGTACTTACCTTCCAAATAACCTATGTACACCACATGTGCTGGGCCAAACCTGAATATATTTCAATATATAAACAGCTAGAAGAATCATGACAGTTTTGGTCACTTGTACATCTCTGTTATGGCCCGCCAGGGCTACCACCAAAATATCCCTTGCAGCGTCACGCTACCCCTTGGCAGATCCTATAGGATGTGGGTTCCCCAGAGGGGTGGGGTAACAAAGTGGTCTACTGCCTGCACTAACTCACTGCTGCAACTCTCCCATAGGAAGAAAACATCAACACATATTACAAGTTACACTTTACTGTCAGTAATAAAAATAAAAATAATACAGAAAAGACAAACAAAATAGAATAGAATGAAATGAAATGAAATACAAAAGAACAAAGAAGGTTGCACACCGAGAAAATTACTAAAAACCCAAATACTAATCTCTTCCAGGGATCGCCAGTCCAGGGTGCTAAATTAAAACAAACAGTAAACAGTAGACCATAATCAGTAAACCATAATCAGAAAAACCGGCAATGCACTTACGCTCCAACCAAGTATGTGCCCAGATAGCGAGCATTCCCCTCATGCGTCTTGCTCCCGTCACCATGTCTCAGAAACTCAACTCGGCCACAGCGCAAGGGAACAGCCAGGGGGGAGAACAGACCAGGGTCACGACCAACACCAGCCCTGCAAGGGTTGCCAATTCACCCACACAACTTACAAATATTTTCATGGGCATAACAATCTCGCTTTCTTTCACAGTTCAACATCGTCAGAAAGAAAAGGAATATCGACAAAAACTGCATGAACTTCGTAACAAAGAGAAAACCAAGATTGAGGATGCTGAGAGCCTATGGAAAAGATTAGATGAGCTGGAACTGCAAGAAGAGTTGGAGGAGGAGCTGGACAGGTGAAACAGTGTCAAAAATCCTCACTTTCACTTGCAACATTATGCACTACAAATTTTTGGATTCTCAGACATTCTGTACCATCAGCAGTGAAACTGTTTTTATCTAACAGTTTCTCTTTCCTTTTCCTCTTTATCTGCCTTTCAGTTTTCTCACACGTAGATTACTTACCAGTACAATGCTTTGTAATCTTATCCAGTGTCTGGTATATCCAGCTTATGAGATGATATCAGTAACATTTTCTGTGCTGTACTTTAACGTGACGGATAATTACTGCGCTTCTGGCGTAAACGAGCCAGCATGGCAGCAGGAATTTTCTGTATGTACAAGAAGTCTTCTCAGGCAATTAGCCATGGAAAATGGACATGGGTTCCATTGTGAAGATTCAGGTGTACCAAGATGTGATGATTTGTCATTGGGCGAGTGGCTTCAGACATTCTGTAGGATCATTGTGCCTCCATCTCCAGGATCAAGCAGTCCAGGAATGATTCCTTGTACTGATTAAAAACATTTAGAACTGTTTACCCAATGACACATCACGTATGAACGTCAGACCTTACAGAAACCACTGTTGTAGACTCTTTGCTTCCATAGACAGGAATCTCTGAAACATCAGATATCTACTCCTAAAATCATTTATCACTCCTTATCCATTTAACGGCTCATAAGAGATTTTCCAGGTAATGTGAACTGAAGTGTACACACTGTTCAGAGTGAAGTATGTTAGTGATCATAAGGCAGTTCAGTCCGTTTCACATCATTACATATTTCCCTGAGATTCATTTTAGTGTTACACTCACTATACTCACTCCCTCCCCCACCCCCCTTGAGATGGCCACTCTTATTATTATTTCATAACAAAATTCTTTGTGCCTGATTTGTAAACCATATCGCAGTTGTACATTCACTCCTTTGCAACTTCCCGTTTACACCATTACAGTACTGTGTGAATATTAAATTTGTAAGTTCCTTGGTATATAATATAACCAGTACTCAATCATATTTTATCCTGTCTCATGTTTCGATAAATATCTGTGCCTAAAAATTGTGACAGGTTGCATGCAGAGCGCAAAGACGTGGAACATGATGATGATGATGACGACGACGACGACAATGAAACTGATTCTGATGATGAAAGTGACACGTTGGAAGGTGATCTGGCTGCAAATTTGCTCTTAGATCAGATTGGTGGAGGTAATGGCCTAATACAACAAGACAGTGCTGTACATGAACACACTGTATTAAATGGAGCCAGAGACGTTTCCAGACCACAGGCACAAAATGCAGGTTCTTCGTCACAGAAATCTTCAACCAGACGAGTGTCATTCGCAGATGAAAGGACTCCAAAAATAAATGAGGACAGTGACTGTGAAAGTGATTCACTTGCAGAATCCTTGAGGATTGAATTTCGACACACACCTATTGACAGCCAACCACAACAAAGCAGAAAGGCTGACGAACATCCAATACAGACTCCAGCGGACATTTATAAATGTATAAAAGAACTAATGTCAAAAGATGGCTTACCGAAGTCAATCCTAAAGAATAAATCATCTGATTTGGAGGGTAGTAGTGATATTGGAATGCAACGTATGCAATGGCTTAGTCAGCCAGAATCTGTTCCCATAATAACACAGGAAACAGAAGAACCTCTGTGGAACACTGCCACACAGCAGCCAGTAGAGGAGCTGGAAGAATGCCCAGTGGTAATCATGTACATTAATATTTTAGTCATAGCTGACTTTCAAACCTTTTCTTGGGGGTTTCCATTGTGAAACTAGTAGAACAAGGTGGAAGTTTCATTACGAGGTCTTTGCCGAACTGTGACCAAATATAATTGAGAGTTGAGATCTGCGAAGGGCAGACTTCTTCACATAGGGACTCACAGCACCTATCTAAACAATAACAAAACATCATATATAATTTTCACATTTGTACTATGCATCTTAATGTTATCAAAGTTTTATTTCTTTCAGATGAGACATCCCCGTTGTGTTGATCAGTAAAACGCAGTCAAACGCAAATTTTAATGTTTATATAGCTAAGAGGTGTTTCTACATAGCTTGTCGTAACAAGTGCGTGTTTCGACCTCTGTATCGGCCATCATCAGGTTGTACACTTTCTTATTATAAAGCAAATTATGCAAATATATATTGTATTGTTTGCTTTGTGATAAGAAAGGGTACAACCTGATGATGGCCAATATAGAGACTGAAACACGCAGTTGTTAAGACAAGCTATGTAGAAACACCTCTAAGCTATGTAAACATTAAAATTTGCGTTTGAGTTTTGCTGATACATGTGAAAGTTTTATTTATTCACTAACTGATGCAGTAGTGAGTTGTCTTAAAAAACAATATTAAAATTTACATTAAAATAGCTCCAACGTGTTTCAGTGTTAACAGTTACACCATCATCAGGGAGCACATTAATTTGTGCTTACTAAAGTTACAGTTGTTAAAATAGTCCATTAAAATACAACGGTGTGTGGTTAATACAGTGGTAGTGTGGCTGCATATATTGGGTTTTTATTGGTGTCTGTATGTTGCACTTTTCGGCAGTAGACTCGCTAGTGCATCAGTTGGTGAATAAATAAAACTTTTATCATGTATAATGTTACATTACATGCTACCCAAACAGCCTAAGACTGTACATGGCTGTAGTCTCCACTGCATGGTCACAGCTAGGCTCACCTCAGAATGGCCAGGCAGCATTGTACCTCATAAAGGGAATGTTAATCCTTTCGGAGGACACTGGTAGCTATAGCCACTGGGGACATTTTTTAAGTCACTAGGTTTAATGGTGTATGAATGGTATAGATTTAGTGGTGTGTGAATGGTATAGATATAGTGGTGTGTGAACGGTATAGATTTAGTGGTGTGTGAACGGTATAGATTTAGTGGTGTGTGAACGGTATAGATATAGTGGTGTGTGAATGGTATACATATAGTGGTTTGTGAACGGTATAGATTTAGTGGTGTGTGATTGGTATAGATATAGTGGTGTGTGAACGGTATAGATATAGTGGTGTGTGAATGGTATAGATATAGTGGTGTGTGAATGGTATAGATATAGTGGTGTGTGAACGGTATCGATATAGTGGTGTGTGAACGGTATAGATATAGTGGTGTGTGAATGGTATAGATTTAGTGGTGTGTGAACGGTATAGATTTAGTGGTGTGTGAACAGTACAGATTTAGTGATGTGTGAACGGTATAGATATAGTAGTGTGTGAATGGTATAGATATAGTGGTGTGAATGGTATAGATATAGTGGTGTGTGAACGGTATAGATATAGTGGTGTGTGAACGATATAGATTTAGTGGTGTGTGAATGGTATATAGTGGTGTGTGAATGGTATAGATATAGTGGTGTGTGAACGATATAGATTTAGTGGTGTGTGAACGGTATCGATATAGTGGTGTGTGAACGGTATAGATTTAGTGGTGTGTGAGCAGTATAGACGTAGTGTGTGAACGATATAGATTTAGTGGTGTGTGAACAGTATAGATTTAATGATGTTGGAACGGTATAGATTAAGTGGTGTGTGAACGGTATAGATTTAGTGGTGTGTGAACGGTATAGATTTAGTGGTGTGTGAATGGTATAGATTTAGTGGTGTGTGAATGGTACTTTCCTTCTTGCCAGCTTTCCAACAACAGGAAAGTAGTCTGATCACTATTACAGAAATTGTCAGGGGTCTACTTCTTGGTCTGTGATCAGTGCAAGGTCCATATAAGCTTATTACCGCAGTTCATATTGGAGGACTGCTTGAAGTTTAATTTAATGGAGAAGGAGTACATCAGAGCTGCCTGGCAAAGTACATCCAACAGACACTTCTGTTATTCTAGACTGTTTATTTTTGATTTGTGGTACACCCTATCTGACCTTAAATAAGCACCATGCCAGGACTGGGAGTGGAGCTGAGTAGTCAACTTTATGCTTCATCACCTCTGTCACCTGGTTTGTATTATATCCTGATCATTTCCTATTTGACAATCAAGTCAAGATGCTGTGTCACTGGGTGAGTGGTTCCTGGAATATCAAAGGAATTAAATGCCTTCATTTCTAATCTTCCTCCTTGAAGATGAAGGCACTATGGTCCTTTAAAGTGTCAGGAACCTCTCACCTACCATAACTTCACATTCATGAAGACTTCAGTCCTCAACAACCGCAATGTCAGAATCTAAACTCAACATGTCCTGTTTTGTTGTAGCAGAGGCCTAACGGAGGGGAAAAAAAAAATACTTAATTTTCATTAGTTTCGCTTTTGTGCAAAAGCCAGGTAGTTTAAAACCACTGAATAAAAATGTTCAAAGGCCTTTTTCCACTTCTCGTCCTGGTTCTTAATTTTTCTAGACAACCCATGGATCAAGAGAAAAATTTTCTGAGATGTGGGGAAAAGTATTTTCTTTATGACAATAATTTTGGTGAAAAATTGTGTAAGACACATTCTGATTTATAGGGTGTTAGACCTGATATAAGTGGGCCGGGTAGCGTAGTCGGTATAGCGACTGGCTACAGGCTGGACGGTCCGGGGATCGAATCCCGATGGGGGCGAGATTTTCCACACCTGTCCAGACTGGCAGTGATGCCCACCCAGCCTCCTGTACAATGGGTACCGGGTCTTTCCCGGGGGTAAAGAGCGGCCAGGGCGTGACGCTGACTCCTCACCCCCTATGGGCCATACAGCCTGTACAGAGCCTTAGTGCCTGTACAAGGGTGCACTTTCTATACATGATATAAAGTAAACTTTATTCTAAAGGTAATCAAACTATACACTTTGTTCCAGGAAAACCGAAGGATGTCCTGCATCCCCTCTTTTCCACGTCCCTCACTCCTCTTCGTAAGGGTCATATTCCTCTGCACTGTCATTGTAAAATAAAATGCCATATCACATTGTAATTACTGTCTTGTAGGTGTTTGGAGATGTGCTTGAACACACTGCAGGAGAGCCATCACTACCAGAACCAACCACACAAACACGCCCCGTGAGCAGATTCAAAGCTGCAAGATTAGCAGCTAAGAGATAACAGGATTCTCCATAAACGTACACCATTTGTATCTGTAACCTGTGGGCTTTGAATGAATTATGCAGCGAGGCATGTGCAGTTATACGCATGTAAGATGCAAAGTATAAATGGAACATTTTCCTACAATTACCGTGTTTCTTTTTAATGGTGACTTTTCGAGGACATATAGTAGTCTCCAATGTTCATGATTTTAGCCTCTTGTGACCACCCATTTTAATATTATTGTTTCAGCCTTTCTGTTTCTTATTCCAACAGATCCAAGGGAGACCACATAGCTGGTGAATCAGCTTCCCTGTGCTGCTAATGCACAGATCACTCAACTCAGTCAACCTGCCCTTCATTGAGGTTGATTGCTGTCATGGCTTCCTAAATGAGACTGTCTTTCAATCATCTAACCCTTTTGTGACTACAATACTTTTTTTTTAATTTTCATTGTTGGGCCACTCTTTAAAACTAGAATAAACGCTAAATGAGGAATTATTTTGATTGTCTCCCTCTGTTTTTTCTTCTCGAGAAATAGTATGTAGGGTTTATTTGTCCCAATGAACCCTGCATGGGGTAGGTGGAAGAGGGCATTTTTGAAGAAAAGTCGTTAATGATAGAATAGTTATATTGTAACTTAAGTTTTACATTTTTTTCATGTTTTTGGGTGCGTTCTCAAAATTGCAAGAAGCGACCATCAGCTTCATCATGTCTGTGCGACCATCCCTCTGTCCATCTGTGCGCATTGAACAACTTGACTCCCACTGCACGGATTTTAATGAAATTTGATATTTGAGCATTTTTTCTTTAAATCTGTGAAGAAAACTCAAATTTAATTAAAATCAGAAAAGAATATGGGCACTTTACACGAAGCCAAATATACGTTTTTGATTATTTCTCTCTCACTTCCCGAATACAATACACAACTCACGTATAAATGCATGTAAATCACAACGCACAAAATATGAAAGTACCTATCGTGCTTTTCTCACTGAAATACACTCAGAATTGGCTAAAGTATGTTACAACAGTCACCCGCACAGCATTGCACACAGTACCATTTGTACATGGTTGTTTCACAGGAAAATGCATTCTGACTACTTTCACAGAGTAGAGATAGTTCAAGGTGGATGGCAGCATGGTGTCCCAGTACTTAAAAGGACTATTTGTAAGTGGGACATGTATGTCCCACTTGTCACAAAAGGGTTAGTTTATGTCATGCTACCAAAAGAAGTAAAAATATATCTCCCTTTTTGGGTTATTTCATGATTAATATTTTTTTAGTTCTTGGAATGAAGTGGTTATTTTACATTGCAAACAGATTCTGGCATTCATGGTGGCTTATCATTCCCCATTCATTCACAGACATTCTCCACTGTACATTACATTAGGCTACCAGTGGAAGTAATTTGTAATATTCAAAACTAAAGCTTGGATTAGGTGATCCTGTCTAGCTGGCTGGCATCATGGTTTTGACAGTCCTTCCAGGAGTGTTGGGTTAATTCTTTAAAAGGGGAACCACTCCCACATTTAAGGCTTTCTCCATTTCTACAGGTGTGCTTGCTTCCATCCCCTCTGGTCTGCAAACCAACCTCAAGTGCTTACCTGCAGCAAAGGTTTTCATTGCCATGGCTAGATGTGGTATGCTGGAGGAAGTGATATAACAGCTGAAGGGAAATTTAGAGGTGGTAAATCCATAGTAGTTGCTGCAACCTGTATAACCACGAAGTTAGATTAACCTTTAGATGCCTAACGTCAACTACAGTTGACGTACTGCACCACTAACCTCCAAAGTTGCAATTTATATATTTATTCAACAAATATAGGTACCAAATATTTTTAAAATGGTGTATACTCTGTTTTTTTCTCTTCAAAATGCAGTTTGTTTCAAAATTCCAACATATTTGGTTCCCGTATTATTCACATTTTATATACAGGATGTGCTAAAATTAAAAAAATAATTCCGGCACCAAAAGGTTAAGTGGCAGTATTTCTAACTTGCCTTTGAGAGCCCAATTAAAATCTTACTTGGCATATTCATTATCCTGACTGAAGTTCTGCAGTTTTCTGCTCTCCCTCCAGATACTTACATTAGGCCATAAATTTTCTTTCATAACTTTTCCAAACCACTGATGCCTGTCATTCAGCCTAAATTAATGAGCAACCTGTGTACAGTATGACTACATTTATAAGGTAGTAGTGCCAGTCAACACTGACATTTTCACCGGAATATGCACCCTATTAAAAAAAAAGTGTCCACTCATATGCACTTTTCACCTTTTACATGCCATGTATACCCATACGAGATGACCCCCACTTCACGATCTTCGGGGTTTCAGGAAAATACCCGAGACATTCTGACCCTTGAAGATGATGACACTGCAGTGCGTTAGAGCATCGGGATCCGAGTGCCTGTAGACCTTGAAAATCGTATACAGAACAAGTTTGACTTAATGCATCCTCATAAAGCAAGTCCCCTACCCGTATTTCAGATGATGCATTAAGAAAAACAAACCCTAATCACATATTTATGTCAGTGTCAGGTAAAGCAATCCTATTACAGGCCTGGACAGGCCCTGAGGTTTCCAGGAGCTTGAGACTCCCAGATTTCAAGACAATCGGCACATGAAGGTGGTAAGGTCGTCAGCCCTACACACTGGCTGCCTTTACCCCCAGAAAACATTCCTGGTACTCATTTCTGTTAGAGGGTGAGTCAACCCCAGGGCCACAGTGAAGCTGGAAGGATTACCCGCGACCTTCGGGCTTGTAGCGCAGTGCCTCAACCAACTGCGCCGTGTACCCCTTTATGTCAATGTGCTCTTTCCTAAATACCTGTTTCATTTATTTCACATCTTCTCCTTTGTCTTTCCAGTCAACAACTTCCTGCAACATCAAGGGCCTGTCTAATTCCCTGGTTAACTTTACTTCCACTTGGTCATTTGCTGACATCCTAGTCTATGCCCAGGTTTCTATTTTATACATCAAATGAAAAAAATCTTATTTATGTAGCTCTAAACTTTTACCAGGTAGCGGGGGGTATATTCTGTAAACGATAAGGGCCACCAGGGTAAACGTACTTGCTTAAAACTTACTGTTCATATTGCATGTATGCAGTAGAAACATTAACAATGACCAAGGCATATATTAGCAGACTAAACAGAAGAGGTGAGAATTATATGCATATAGGTAAGGTAAAGTGATCCCAGTGTGGCCCAGTGGGTGGGTAGACGCGGCACTAGAAGGGGGTGAGTAGTGGTCAGCAGCACGCCACGGCCGCACTTTACCCCCGGGAAAGACCCGGTACCCATTTTACAGGTGGCTGGGTGGGCCCCAGGGCCAGTCTGGATGGGCAGAAAATCTCGTCCCCACCGGGATTCGATCCCAGACAAGTCCACCCCATAGTCAGTCGCTATACCGACTGAGCTACCTGGCATATGCATATAGGAGCAAATATAAATAATGGAATAAGATGATGTGGACATATCTTAAGATAGAAAAAAGAAAAAAAAATCTCAAAATTTTGTACTTGAATCAAAACAAATGATACCCAAGAGGCAGTGGTATATGAAGATGCTAGAAAACATTATGAAGGATATTATGCAAAGGAAGCAAAAGAGCTTTTGAACAAGACACACGGATTATCGGCTGGTAGCTGACAAACATGAAAGTTAAAATGTCCAAAACAAACTCACCACTGTCATGATGTTTTGCAATTCCAGATTTTTTAAGCTGTTAAGAAATATATATAAATAAAATGGTAATACTTCAGTATGTGGAGGATGGACAAGGACATGAAATTTCTTTGAAACTCAACATACTCTTAAGAATTTGGTTCTCAACACAACGTAACTTTGGTTAAGGTATTGTAAAAAATAATAAAAACAACCCTTTTTTATCTGACATAATTCAGTCTGTGAAATAACAGTAAATGCACAAATAATACAACTCAATCTTACAAAATGATATTACAGTCATTCCATAAACCAATCTAACCTGTAGCACATAACCATTTTTAAACACAGGAAATTTAAAACCATATTTCACAACAATTCCACAGATAACCTGAAATTTAACCAAAGACAGTGTCAAACAAATGGAATGTATACAACATGAAGAAATTTTAGCCCACTGCAATTTCAATTTTTATGTCTAGTTGTCATTATGAAGCACAACTGCAATTATGTCTATTATGAGTTGACATACAATAGCAATACAGCCCTTATTTACATTCATATCACACAAAACAGATACGCACACACACACACACACAGAATACACAGCTTATTTGTAGAGTTATAAACTTCAAGCTGTACTTTGCCTCTTCTGGTTCTTCACTATTAAGCCATTCTGCAATATCCAACTGGGGATTCTACATTGTTCTGTGAAGTCAACGAATTATATCAGATATTGCAAAGAAAGTGCTTAATTTCCAGAATGTCCTAATTTAAAAATAACACAGAAATAGAAGTTAAATCAATGAAAAGCCATCTTACATTTATTTTTTAAACTATCACAATACAATGTATGAATGAATTTAAATTTGTGATTGAGGCATACATATAAGGGTTGCGAATCAAGTATGGTCCACAGACTTTGAATGGGAAAACCTTTCTTCACTAAAGTGCTGAAGTCAATAAAAAAAACCAATGAAATGGTAAGATGGGTATGGTATTGCCTAATCAAATGTGTTTTAAGTCTGCTTAGCACATGCTTAGTCATGTACCTGTATCAGATGGCACAACTGATATGTCAGAGAACAGCCAGAGAAGAACATTATAGTATAATTAATCCAACATCTGTTGCAAGATTTTTTACATTTTGTTGACCGTGCATCTTATTACAGTCTTTGTAAATAACCAAACTGACGCACAATTCTTTTGCTTATATTTGTTTATTCCAATTCTCTACATGTTTCGAGCAACCAAGTGCTCATCATCAGGAGAGTCAATTGTATCAGTACAACCTCTGGTATAGGTCACTGTGTGTAGGTCACTGTGTATTATGTAGGTTTAGATTGAACATCAGGAGAGTCAATTGTATCAATATGACCTCTGGTATATGTCACTGTATGTGGGTGACCGTGTGATATGTAGGTTTAGATGGAACA
>Ga0123352_10003980_pt1 | contig 21627 bp, 13 predicted proteins | sample TergutLab28metaG_FD_89700 | JGI IMG/M metagenome (GOLD analysis project Ga0123352, IMG submission 89700) | Labiotermes labralis P1 segment gut microbial communities from Petit-Saut dam, French Guiana - Lab288 P1 | ecosystem: Host-associated > Arthropoda: Insects > Digestive system > Gut ...
CTATACCAGTATTATGACCTGTACCGGAGGTTGCGGCTACAGCTTTTAGTACTCCTGATGATGGGTGCTGTGACACCCGAAACATGTAAAGTGACTTTGCAGTAAATAAATATCTGCATACTATTGCATCTGGTTGGATTTTTATTAACATTAACGTAAAGTATAGCCTTGCCTAAGCCCCCTTTGATGAAAATCACAACATATTTAGTATAATTATGTGCAGAACTCCTATACAGGATTCCACGCAAATCGGAAAATACGCAAGTATGTTACGGATAGAATTTCATTTATATCCCCAAGTCAAACATGGATAGCATAACACCGCATTTTACAAACCCCAAATCACCAGCCACGTGTTATTAATATTTTCTTTAACGATTGTTACAAAAATCAGATGAAAAATGTGGAAAATATGTCGAAATTTCATTCACGCCCATAAGTAGAGAGGTTTATGGCTTTCATTATAGCGATCTTCACAAAAATGTACACACACACACACACACATATATATATATATACTTATCAGCATTAGGTGGATACCTTCTGCATTGGATTTCTCCAAACGTGGTCAAGAAATATGGGAAATATGGGTAGAAATTCAATTACGCCCCGAAATAAAATCGTGACTCTCACGTACCCGGGTTTCACAAAAATCGCTCTTGATCGACAAATTTTTGTAACGAACTTTTATGGAGTTTTTTAATAAAAATTCTAAAGGTTTAGTTGTTGACAGCTGGTAAGTCACATTAACATGGTCTGCACATAGGTCACATTTTGCTACGTAACAAAAATCTAAAAACCGAATGTTAACACCTATTCCTTTACACACAATACACACGTTGGATATTATGCCAGTGATTACAATTTAAGAACGGAAATATGATATGCTTTTATGTTTTTCCAGAATTAAGATGCTGCAATTTTACAAGAAGATTTTTGTCAATGTTGGAGAAAGGTAGCATCCAATAAAAGAACGAAAGTGTCGAGATCTCTTTTGACCTTAATTTTGGTTAGTTTCTGTGCCTCACCTTGCGGTTCACTCAAGAGAAAACTCTTCCTTCATGTTAGCTATCGTTATGTCGTTTTAATAGAGACCCAAAGTATTCCCACTGAAGCAGGAACTATAATCACAAGCAGGCAGTTCTTCTGAAATTTGTACTTAAACGGATTCAGATAAACGTCTACTGTACAATAAACATGTGGCTAGCAGAATAATTCAAAATTTATTTGCAATGATGTCGCAGAGAGTGTTTGGCATATCTCCAGAAGAAAAGCCACAAAATATACCATAAAAATAAGGTAGCAGGTTCACAAAATATTTATTTAACACACAACCAATATAGCCTCCAAGAAGGTTAGACTTCCTTTCATTTCTGTACTATGATTATAAAGCTTCCATAACAAACGTAGTAACACAGAACTCACCAACTTATAGTTTCAGTCCCTTGGAGTGTTGAATATTATTTCCTTTGCCGCCTTCCAAAATGTAAATCCTTGCGAACTGAAAGCGTGGCATTGTGCTTCCACCATGCGTAATATTTTAGATGGCAAGAATACAGGCTACAGAAGTGGAAGCTTTTAAGTAGATATTCCTCTTGTATGACTGAATCCACTCATAGCCAGCAAAGTCTAGCAGAATCTCCATCAGTTTTAACGAGCTGTTTTAATGGCCAGTCTTTATAGAAACACATCTACGTTAAATTTGTAAGAAAAACGTCTTAATCACAGATTTCTAAGTACGTCGTATTTTATTACTCCGGGCAGGAGAGACAGAGAAACAGAGCGCTAAGGAGAGAATAGACTGGAGGATGAAAAGGAAATGAAAATCTTTTCCTTTTTCTATCCAGTATCTTTTCTCTGTATAAGAGGCATCCATAATTCTTAGCGCTTAGAAATGAAAAGGAGAATAATTTTGCATCGTCTGCTGAGCTTGCAAACTAAACCAGTAAGTCGTCATTCAAACCCAGAGTAAAGGATGTTAACTTTATGGGTACTTTTGTTTTAAGAGCGGGGGAATAGACGTCAGGCTTATTTTCGACATACGACGGCGAAGTCGCACTGTCGACCGCCTGGAACACTTTGCTCGGTAGCTTTCCTTTTTAAAATATCAGAATCACAGAACAGACAAATGCAGGAGCACATATTTGACTGCATAGGTGATTTCGAATCTCATTTGTCTCTTCAGGCAAATCGAACGCGCAGAATTTTGGCCATTATTACGAGCATTAGGGCTTCCGAGCAACTGGCGACTAAAAGAGAATTTCTACTTCCACCAGTACTAGTACAGTGTTTTAACGTACTCCATAACGCTTCGTGACAGTGGCGTACCGAGAGGGGGTGGGGGTTGGGGGTTCAAAACCCAGAAATTCGGAAGGCCCTCCAAAATCGTGCCAAACTCAACTCGATTGTGAAAACTGTCAAAATTGTTGAATTTAGAACGCCAACACCCCAAGATGTTTGGAAAAAAAGGCAGTAAAATTCTAAAACTACCGCCGGTTCGCTATTGTTTTATATTAGCAATGACAAATAAACTGGTTGTCATCATGAATAGTCTTAAAGTATCAAAAATTAAGAAGATTTTACTATATAAAATGAAATTTCTTGTACGAAATCACAGTTGGCTCCAGAACCCCGGACTAGGGGGCTACCGCCTCCAGATCCCTGTCCTTTGTCCTTAACTGAATTTGCTGAACCCTCCCTCCCCTCCCCCACCCAAACAAACTTTCTGGGCACGCCACTGCTTCGTGACGTTGGGGGTATGCATGCGTAATTCTAAAGGGACGCCCTTTTTATAGTAAGGTAAATCAGTCCAATTACAGGCCCGAAGTGCCCAAAGGGTTCCGGGAAGTTAAGGTTCCCAGATTTCGTGACAACAACACAGGATGGTGGTAAGGTTGTCAGCCTTCCGCACCGGCCGCTTTACACCCACGAAATACTCCTGGTACTCATTTCTGTTAGAGGCTGAGTCGACCCCAGGATCATAGTGCGATCGGAAGGAGTATGTCACTGAAAAATTCCAATGATACCATCTGGAATCGAACCGGCGACCCTCCGATTTGTATCAAGGCGCCTTAACCACTGTGTTACCGCGGTCCCCCCTTCTTATAGTACAAATTGTGCGACTCCGTCGCACAATTTCCCTCATCCCGGACGCATAGCCCACTGCCCTGCTCCTAACAGCCGACCACCAGCAACCAAGTCATTACACACCATATGCGGCAATAACACAAGTATAGTCTCGAGCTCCTGATGATGGGCATATAAGTGCCCGAAACATGTTGACCAGATTATAAGTGCAATAAAGCATTCAGTTGTATCTAGTTGGTTTTCTTCTCTACCCTTGTACTACGATGCACAGACAAACATACATCAAATTTACTGGATCTTTAAAGCTGTCACGTCGCAATAATTGCTATTCTGCCTTTTGTTCACCTGGTACATTAAGCGGACAAGACCAACACTTGGTTACCAACATTTCCGTACCAATTATAATTTCCTTCCTCAGGAGCCAAGCGGCCTTCTTCTTGGACTGCTTGATCCTCGAAGATAACACCGATAGGTTTTCCCAAAATGTCGGTAACCAACAAGTCCACTTCGCGTAACATCCGAAAAGAGCAACAACCTCAACGACGCCGCTTCTGAAGAATTACAGCTCGCAAATGTGGTCCTAACAGTAAAGGTTCCTGGGTTCAGGCTTCTACAGACTACAGACAACCGACGACAAGGCGTTTTTTTAAAATCAGTGTTGGAGTTCTTGTGCCTCTCCACATGCTCCTTCACAAATTCCAGTAAATTTTCTGTTCGGATACACGGTGAGCAGGCTGTTCGCATTTACATCTCACTGGAACACATCTTCGTATCCTGAAACACAGGGACTGACAACGCGAGAAACTTTTAAGGTTATACCGCACAGGCAGGTCCCTACTCTCTTCCTTGACAGAACACGTCTATCTTGCTACGGAACTCTGGCGCATTCTGTTTCGACCTAATTTCGTTGGAGGGTGGAGGGGTCATTGTACGATGATTTCATTATTTCAGACGAAGAGTCCAGGCGAATTGTAGGATGAATGATAAGCAGGAAAGGATTTGGAAGTAGTCGTGGCCTAATCAAAGTATTCCCCCAGTATATGCTTGGAGACGCTGAGCAAAACCACTAAACACAGCAGTCAGCATTGCCTGGAACCACCATAACACGTGTCCAGAATGTTACTGTTTTATCAGCCTACTCGAGTTTAGGCCAAGTACTGTCAACTTGACTGGAATGGCACCTAAAACTGTACTCCAATTACACGAAGAAATCACACTTCTCCTCTTCCTCTGCCATCCTTATCGCATGGACATACTCTCGCACTCTGCACGTCGTAACTTCTGTCTCGCTCGCAATGTTTTACTACGAAGCTCACCCTCATAAATGGGGAATCTCTATTTTGTTACTCGCCAAAAATGATAAAATCATGTGCCAGCAGCACAAATACACGCACGGCGTTGCCAGACGTATTTTTTTGTTGTGATTCCATCTGAAATGTCGTAGTTTACATATAACACTAGCAAGTATGAACATGTTTCAAGCTCACTAAATTTCGCTCACATTATTTATTTCACTACATGGATTTACAAAAAAACAAAGAAAAAGAGAACCTTCAAAACACATACGTTACATTGAAGTAACAAATGGTCTACTCATGTCTAGTTGTGAATTTTGGGACTTTAAATCTTATGGTGGCCTGTTCGAATCTCCGGAATCATAGCTTCCATTTTTCTACTCAGAACCTCCAAATAAATGCGGGTATAGTGTCTCCAATAGGCCTGAACCTCTACATTAAAATAATAAAACAATATACGTCAAACACATCAATTTATTACATAAATTGGCTACATGTTTCGGCCCCTACAGGGTCATCATCAGGCCTTCTTATTGAATAATGTCATTATAACGCTGAGTACATTATTGGGATCCCAAGTAATGTTTACAAAATGTGAAGTGATATCTCGTCTGACAAACCTCATATATAAAACTTTTTAAATCTATGAAACTATAACCGGGTATTACAAATAGTATCTGGTTTTGTATAATGAACCAAGGTTGAAAACAGACTGCTTACGTACATCCGTGTGGTAACTTAACATTGATGTGCGTTCTGTTGTTTTGCTTAAGATCTTATAGTATTATACATGTATAACTGGCAATTTCGGTGATTACGAATTAGTGTCTGTTGAATTATTATTTTATCGTGTCCAGAAACGTATCATCTTTCGTTTTTCTCGTACAGAAACATAAGGGGAAAGTTGACTCTGTTGTTTTTACCGTCTCCTGTGACATAGAAATGACTTGGATTACATGGGATGTCAGAATTAGAAAGTCTTAACCGACTAGGTATTATATACGGTATGACTTACATGTAGGAAAATGCGTAGTGAATCGATGCTCGATGCCGGGATAGCTCAGTCCGTATAACGACTCGCTACGGACTGGACGGTCGGGGGATCGAAATCCCGGTGGGGGGCCAGATTTTCCGCACCTGTCCAGACCAGCTCTGGGGCCCACCCAGCCTCCTGTAAAATGGTTACCGGGTCTTTCCTGGGGGTAAAGAGCGGCTGGGGCGTGACGCTGACCACTCACCCCCTTCTAATGCCGTGGTCAAGAAAGAGTACAGCTATACCTCTACTCCCCCTATGGGCCGTACGGCCTGTACAGAGCCTCAGTGTCTGTACAAGGGCGCACTTTATCTTTATAGTGTCTTCGACATGTTTCGAACATCCAAGTGTTCATCATCAGGAAGAATTGTACATGCATTCATATAAAGTCTGGTCGATAGCAGGATGTGCTTGATACTTGGTACCCCAAACGTTAAGTTTACCGAATATACTCGTAACTGAAGAATAAGAACCAACTAGATGCTACTTATTTTATTGTGCTACTTATAGGCTCAACATGTTTCGGCCACTATTATGCCCATTTTCAGTCGTGCTATATCCTACAGCCCGGACACTACTCCAGCCTACCCGCACCTAACATCAAACCTACAGCAACCCAAAAACGAGACGACCAATGTGGTAATCAACATTAAAATCGTGAGCTCCTGATGACGGGCATAGTAGTGCCCGAAACATGTTGAGCCTATAAGAAGTACAATAAAATAATATGTAATATCTAGTTGGTTCTTATTCTTCAGTTATCACAATGATGCAAGGTTCAACAAACATCAAATTCGTAAAGTTTACGGTAGCACATACTGCATGAACACCCGGTTGCTCTTTGTTCTGCGTTTTTCCATCAATGCCGACCTGCAGCGTACATCAAAAGTAAAATTCTCTACATTTTATTCCTCGCCTCATTTTTTTATATTCGCTGTTTATTACTAAATGTTCATGAATAATACATGATGGCTAAACAATCAACGATGAAAGGGTTATATTTTAAACGAGTCTACGGTTATCGTAATTGTGTAGAGAGAATATGAAACCTCAAGTGAATTGGCATGTGGTAGCCTACCAGAAAAACTGATGTGGAAGGCAAATTACTCGGTTTCATTGTTACCCTGGTGTGTGGAGGGAAGGGCATTCGGAGTAAGCAGTTCTCAGTACTGTACAACACTGCTGCACAATTTACACAACTGCGAGTTTTTACAAGTTATTGCAAAATACAAGCTTTGAAAACTTCCCACGTGGGATTTAAAAGTTTTATTCCTTTTTGTGTGCAGGACAACTAAGTTAAATTTATTATGAAATTAGTGAAGTCAGCAGCAGCTGATCAAGTGCAAGTCTACAAACTAATGGTCAACAAGCACGAAAAAGGAACGCCAACAAAATTCTCCGTGACACCGAGTGAGACGGTAAAACAAGTCTTGATATATGTCGCCGCCTTCTCATACGAACTGACGATGGAAGCAGTATTTTCCTTCGAAGCTTCTGTAAATTTCTAACAGAATACACGGAATCACATGGAAGTAGAAATTAATCATTCCTAGAGACCATCTTGACAACCTCAATTTTCACACATTTGCAGTCTCTTGGTTAATTTAACAATGCGTTTTCAGATGTGTCTGTTACGCAACTGAATGGGAGAGGGAGTCACCATTTTGAAGGCAGTGAAAAGCAAATGTACGCAAGTTGTTGATTTTAAATGGGCACGCATCTAAACAGTTACTCAGACTATGGAAAAGAGCGAAACCGCTCAGTGAAGGCCGAAAATCCGACCCTGGACCTTACGTTTAGGAATCAGGAGTGTTTATCACTCAGCTAGGAAAGACGTCACGTATAACATAAATAGCGAAACTACAGACGCAGCAGAATTAGAGCCAAATACTTTCATTTTATATTGTCTGTGCATGTAACTACAGACCTCCATCCAGCAATGTATTGTTTGAAAGGTAATACGTTCTCAGTCAATAAACTGCCCCTGTTTTGAACTAAACCTGATTATTCTTTTCCGTCTCCATAATAGCTCGCCACTTTCCCCCATCTTGAGCCAAATAAATCCAGGCCATGTTCTCCAACATTATTTCTTTAATATCCATTTTATTATTACCATTTCGTCTACGGCTAGGTATTCCAAATGACCTCTTTCCTTCGAGGTCTGGAACCGAAGACCTGCGTACATTCCTACTACCCCCCCCCCATGCGTGCTACATGCCCCGACCTTTTCATTCTCCTTGATTATACGTCTCTAATACTGTTTGCCGCAGAAGTCACATCATGAAGCTCCTCACTGTGCCATTTTCTCTATCGTCCTGTCACTTCCTCTAACTTACAACTTCGTCTGTATGCAAGCAGTATTTGAACAAACTATGCAATCAGTAACAAGTAATCGTAGGCCAGTTATGTTCCTTCTACGACCTATACAACACCAAAACATACGGGAGAAACAAATGTGACAATTGATTATTTATTACTGATACTGCAATTTTTTTTTACCAAATACTGCGTAATAGATCCATTGCGCGGAACCTTATACAGCGTTTTGGTCTCGAACGCCTCACCATTGCGGTTCGTACACGTGTTGGTATTAGCGACACAACGAAAGGAAATATTGAACTTACAGATTAAACCATGTCGCCCTGTGACACATAACCTTAATTACCCGACTCTTGTCTCTCTGAACCCCACAGAGGCTAGCGTGACTGCAGGGCACAGACCCCACACCCTTGCAGCAGCCACTCACATCTGACTTGAATTTGGTTCTCCATTTATATGGAGTGGATTGGGCTGGCCCAGGATAGAGACAGGTGGCGGACGCTTGTGAGTGCGGTAATGAACCTTCGGGTTCCGTGAAATGCGGCGAATTTCTTGACTAGCTGCAAACCAGTTAGCTGCTAAAGAAGGACTCTGCACCATGGAGTGAGTAAGTAATTATATTAAAAAGGTTGGTTTCGATCAGTCACATTTCTTACCAGCTATCCGTTTAAATAAACAGTTAATATTATAAGACAATACAATTAGCCTACCACTGTTCAAATGTCCGAAGAATGTGTGTGTGTGTGTTACATATAGCTCATAACACAGAACCTCTCAAATTACACTCAATGAATCCAGTCTTATAAATGTAAACGATATGTAGTCAAGCACAACTCAATTAATGATTTCACTAACGCGTATTTCTTACATTTACAATGGGTACCGGGTCTATCTCGGGGGTAAAGTGCGGCCGGGGCGTGCTGCTGACCACTCACCCCCTTCTAGTGCCGCGGTCATGGAACAGTACAGCTATACCTCTACCCACTCTCTGGGCCACACCAGGCCTATAACGGGAACGCAAAAAAAAAAGTATTTCTTACATTGTTTCGTTCAACGACATGTTTCGGCTCTAGTTATGAGTCATCTTCAGGTTGATCACTGTACTTAGTAAGGTAAAATATACAATTAGCATTACTATTGTTATTGTTACCTACAAGATCACGCATAACATATAAAAATTTAACATTGATTCCGCTGTATAGCAGTATTAAAATTAAGTTAGTGGAAGTTAATTATATATAAAGGTAAAGTGATCCCGTTACAGGCCCGGTGTGGCCCAGAGAGTGGGTATGTGTATAGCTCTACTGTTCCATGACCGCGGCACTAGAAGGGGGTGAGTGGTCAGCAGCACGCCCTGGCCGCACTTTACCCCCGGGAAAGACCCAGTACCCATTTTACAAGAGGCTGGAAGGGCCCCAGGGCCGGTCTGGATGGGCGAAAAATCTCGTCCCCACCGGGATTCGATCCCGGACCGTCCAGCCCGTAGTTAGTCGCTATACCGACTGAGCTAACACGCCCACAAGTTAATTATTTGGAATATTAAAATTAGGGGGTATTATAATGATGGAATGTGGTGTGGGTACTACAAACTATTCTATTTAACTGTTTATGGATTCTTCACTGATGCCGTGGTTTTTCGTGACGATGTAACATAGGTCTATGGAAGTTATCGGAAGTTTGTCGACCTTCTCCGACAGCACTTGTATAGTGAACATTGCGTTTAAAAAAAATGGTGTTTTCAATTTATTATGTGTAATAGGTGATATTTTGTTACTTACGTTTGGTCGTTGGTAGTTGATACACATGCTCGTTACCTAGGGGACTGCGGTAGCAGAGTGGTTAAGGTGCTGTGTTACAAATTGTAAAGTCGCTGGTTCGATTCTAGTTGGTGTCATCGGAATTTTCCATTGACATAATCCTTCCGATCACACTATGGCCCTGGGGTCGACTCAGCCTCTAACAGAAATGAGTACCAGGAGCATTTCCTGGGGGTAAAGGAGACCGGTGCGTAAGGCTGACGACCTTACCACCATCCTGTGCTGTTGCCATGTAAACTGGGAAGCTTAACTTCCTGGAACCCTCTGGGCCACTCCAGGCCTGTAACGGGACTGCTTTACATTTTTTTACTCGTTACCTTACTAAGTATCAACCTGAAGATGGCCCATAAGTAGAGCCGAAACATGTCGGAAGAAACAATGTAAGTAATACACCTTAATAAAATCATTAATTGAGTTGTGTTTGTGTATTGTTTATATTTATAATTCTATACAACACAACGGGGATGTCTCACCTGAAAGAATCCAATCTTTATGCGTTATTTGCAGGAATTTTACAGAATAAACTTCATACATTCGAAACTAGACAACAAATTCAGTCGACTCCTCTTGGAGTACAAACATATTTGTCAAATTTGTTCTGCTCCGTATATGTTTGACTTGCTTGTCGCAACTGCGTGTCGCTCTCTCTCTATGTGGATGGATAAGTCGGACCTTTGGGTATGGAGTGTATTTGTATATATGTGTAGAAGAGACAGTTGTGGCCAAGTTGATGACAAGTTATTGTCAAAAATGGAGCATGTAACATGTCGTCAAAACTATCATGCAACAAAATGTTACACTTGGACTGACCTTTTAGAAGGGAGATGAAGAAAGTTACGGCACTTTAAACCACACAAGTTATATCAGCTGAGATGAGCACAAAGGAAATTACTAAAACAAGGCCATAAGATACGGAGCTGCTATGTAACCTGCAGTCGATTAATGCATATATTTTTATATCGCAAATTGACTGCTAAATTCCTCAAAACAGCACCGACGATTACACTTGGCCCTTCCCTGTCATCCACTTTCATAAACCCACCTGGCTGGCAACACACTACTAAGAACTTATCACCGTCCACATTTTCCCTGCAAAAAACCCCGTCCTAGGGTGACTGGCTTTATTTTTGGGTACTTGACCCTTGAAGAAGGGACCGATAGGTTGTCCCGAAACGACGGTAAGAAATTACTATTACTCACTGTGTAATAACCCAGAAGAGCGCAGTTCTTGCTGACTGCTAAATTGTTCGTATACATAGAAGCCAAATCACAGGCTAACATGACAGGGTTGGTTAGTAACAGAATCCCGTGTGCAACACCAAGCAGTTGCTTCTATATTGTTATTCAGAACGAGTGTATCCAAAATGAAGATAAAATTGATAGTTTATACCAAGAATTACGTTGCCTATTTGGTCAGTTGCATAAGTAGTAAAAGGTAAGGGTAAAGTGATTCCGTTACAGGCCCGGTGTCGCCAGGAGGGTCGGTAGAGGTATAGCTCTACTCTTCCATACCCGCGGCACTAGAAGGGGGTGAGTGGTCAGCCCCACACACCGGCCGCATTTTATCCCCGGGAAAGACCAGGTACCTATTTCACAGGAGGCTGGGTGGGCCCCAGGGCCGGTCTCGACGGGCGGAAAATCTTGTCCCCACCTGGATTCGATCGCGGACCGTCCAGCCCGTAGTCAGTCGCTACACCGACTGAGCTACCCGGTGCATAAGTAGTACAATAAAATATCATTAGACGATTTTAGAGGAATAGTAACAATAAGGCACATAACGGAAGGCATGAAATTACGGAACAGAATCACAGCACATATTAATGACTTTAACAAAAAATCGAATATTCAGAAGAAATTATATTTCTGTACTTAGTGTGTGAATTTTCTTAATGTAGAAAATTCTGAACTCTTCTTAACAAACATAACGAAAGTCTGAAAAAACATGTATTAAAACCTACAGGGCAATGAATTACAACACAAGATGATTGCTTTACTGCCTTCGCTCATAGTAGTAACCGCACAGACACGTGTATACAAGTACTGAGGTATACCATGGCAGTATGTTTCCTTATATAAATATTCGAATTTATACTCATTATATGCGCTGACAACTGTTTAAACAGTATCGAAATTTTGATGTTTTGCTGACCGCGCATCTCAGAATAAACTTAGCAATTGGCCAACTTAATGCACAAATTCTTGTTTTTTAATAAGTTTATTCCTCTACATGCTTCGAGCACATGTGCTCATCATCAGGAGGTCAAATTGTATTATACAGCAGCTGGTACCATCACACCTGTAGGTGGCCATCCTGTGCACCGGACGGCCACCTACAGACAGTGACGATACCAGATGCTGTATAATATATTTCGACCTCCTGATGATGAGCACAACAGTGCTCGAAACATGTAGAGGAATACAATAAACTTATTAAAAAAAACAAGAATTTGTGCATTAAGTTGGTCAACTGATAAGAGTATCGAAAATATTCATGGTATCATATTATCATGGAGGACAAATCCAGAGAAAGGAAAGCAATTTACACTACTTCAACAAGCATAGCAACGCCACTGCTGTCGATTATATTCAGTGCCACAATTCTCTTCAGTGTTACTGTGGAGACATCAACAAGCCACGAAACGTGAAACACTTAATTGACTGTGACATTTATTAGAGCATGAACAAATATCGTTGCTGCAGTTAAAGCAAGCCTACTGTATAGCACTGAGAGGCCACAAGCTCATTCTTCACTTCACAAAAAGCATTCCATTATTAAGCATACACGCGTACAATACACAATGTGCTCGGTGAATATTCATATAATGAGCCCTGGTTTCCATTGGTCTGTAACGTGGTAAGTTGGGACGTAAACCATTCAACATTCTATAGGTTGTATCTGCTTAGTGCTCTGATACTAGTACTATGGATCATCTCTTGATGAGGAGGGAGATGTACAGTCCGATTGAGAAGAGTATGAGCATGTTGTACAAAATGAAGGATATCAGAAACGAAGAAATATATATCGTTCAGATATTTTTACCCTTTTTTATTTCACACGACCTCTTTAGATCAGAGCACTGAAATTTCAGTTTACATAAAGACGGGAAATTTTTGAATTACTGCAGTCTACTTGGATTAAATATAATTTATACGTGAGAATTCTGAGAACTTTGTTGTCACACGTCGCATTCATAGAATTTAAAAAAATGCCATAGACTTTTCAGTGTAAGAAGGAGGCACGTATGTTTGTATAGGCTCTTAATACCACTCTTAGGAACGGCTTCAGAAACCTGTTAATTAAGGCTTGACAAGAAGGGTAATGTAAGCATAACGTAAAGTTTAGGAAGTTTCGTACAGCCATTGTTGCAGTGGAAAAACAATAATTATTACATATTTGATGTTTGTTGGACCATGCATCACTGTGATAACTGAAGAATAAAGACCACCTAGATCCCACTTATTATTTTATTGTACTTCTGATAGGCTCAACATGTTTCGGGCACTACTATGTCCATCACCAGGAGCTCGCCACTATGATGTGGATTACCACATTGATCGTTTCGTACTTGGTTTGCTGTAGGTTGGAGGTTAGTTGCGGTTAGGCTGGAGTAGTGTCCGGGCTGCAGCCCGGACACTACTCCAACCTAACTGCAACACTAGAGTCGCGAGCTCATGATAATGGGCATAGCAGTGCCCGAAACATATTGAGCCTATAAGAAGTACAATAAAATAATAAGTGGATCTAGCTGGTTTTTATTCTTCAATTATTACATATTCTGAGAATGTGTTTGTAACCTTAGGTATGCAACATGCAATGAGCATGCGCCGTATTGTAATCTGCGGCTTGCCCGGCTCTACAATATTTTGTTTCACATTATCTCACCAACGACAAATTTACAACAAAAAAGGTTATTGAACATGAAATGTGTTTCGATTTTCTCTAAAACTTTAGTTGGAAACATTTCTCATTCTAAAAGAATTTAGCGAGATATGATCAAAAATGTATACTGATCTTCGTGTCAAGTACTCGTTATTCTTGTCAGGTTTTAATGAAACGTGAATGTTCATGACAGATTTTCGAAAAATCCGCCCAGTGGGAGCCGAGTTGTCCCATACAGGCGGAAGGACGGACAGACAGGCGTGATGAAGCTAAAAGTCGCTTTTCGCAATTTAGCGCATACGCCTAAAAATGAGCTGGGTGAAAACAGTCCGGAAATGTTCGAACATTAATGAATATACCGTTATTGTTGGTCATAAAATACGAACTCATTTCGAATTCTTTTATTTGAAAGTAAATGTGGCATAGCGTTGCATGTAGAGAAATTTGAAATTTTCTTCTGTGCTCAGATCTCATTATGTAATCTTTCTCTTGTATGAAGATTAAGCAAATTATTCCTTAAGAGCTAACTGTCGTTCTAATCATAAAGACCTATAATCGTAAACTATAATATCTGACCTCATTTCCATACGTTTACTCTTTGATATCGCTAATTATCCTACTTGCGTTGACTTTTCCAGCGTCTACTTTCCCGTTTTCGGTCGCCTGGTTTGGCGGCAACTTCTCCAGCCGCTTTGTAATGCTTGTTGTCGAAACAAATTCTCGCAGGCGTTACCTACAGATTGCTTTTTTTCATTCCAGCTACTCGATGTATCGCTTTACGGTTTCCATAAAGTGTTTTTAAACCCCGCTTTACATCAGCCTTATATTTAGAATATATCTAGCTCGACGTAGTAGCTGCAGACATGTTTTTAGAAAGAGAATTATCATAATTTTCATAAACAAACCGCTTTAAATTCAAACATCAAGGAAGGAAGTTTGGGTGCGGATTTTAAGTTCTTCTTTTATAGCTGTGAAAATGAAGGTTCAGAGTCTTCTCGGGTATGACATCGTGTAGATTTGCAATTTGGTTGTGATGTTTAGGTACGCTTGCTGATTCCTTAGTCAGGGTCGAAGCTGACCAAGAACTCTTCTTTGGGTTACTAGATAACACCTACGCCTGCAATATTTTGTATTGATATCACGCAGCACAACACCGATAGTGAACTTTAGGCGCATCATCCTCTTGTGTTATAAGCAATTAGGGAGGGGGTGGGGTACGTTAAAACACAACTGTCTTGTATCCTACTTTATTAAGCTGGCGATGACGTGTTTCGGCCACTTTGAGCCATCTTCAGGTCACAAAAATGTATATAGAGGAAAACTATACAGAGTATGATCATAGTGTAGGTGCATATTCTGAACTTTCAACGAGATCTCTTTGTCGGTTGGATTATACACATTGAGCTAAAAGTACATCTTCTACCTAGAATATAAGAATGGGTGTATATAATTAAGTAATATCTAGTCTTACAATTGGTACATTAAGCTAGAAGTAGTACGCCCTATATCAGGCGAAAAATTAGGTGGTGTTTGTACGTGCTGAGTGGAGAGGCAGGGGTGTCCCAAGCGTTCCTGGCGCGTTCAGCCACAGTAATGAGAAACACAGAGTGGTGTACACAAAACGCGATACGGGAACCATCCGCACTCCAAAGTTCAAACAGTCGAAAATCACTACAGTTCTTATTGGAACGGACACCACCGCTACAAAAAGTGACAAGGACCCAGAACGGACCCCACCAGAACTTGAAGTCCGGATAAGGCATCCCATCACACTGCAGAAACCCAAACCAGAACGGGTTGCTTCACTTAAGAGGTCACGTCTCACACACAGCCGTCCATTTTCATTTCGGCTACCTGCAACATAACTTTACAAGAGCTAACAGATTCTCCACCAGATAGGCCAAGGATACTTGTTCTGGACTATATTTTGCCACAAACATAAAATACAACCACTTCATAAACATCCATGTAGCCGCCACCGACGTACCAACGCACCAGGAACGCTTGGGACACCCCTATCTCTCCACTCACCATGTACAAACCTCTCCTAGTTTTTCGCGTGATATAGGGCGTACTGCTTATATATTACAATCTAACTTAATGCACCATTTGTAAGAGTACGTATTACTTCATTATATATGTACATAAAGCTATCAAATTCTTCTCCCCCGATTGTCTCCTCCTTGTCGTGGCGAGAGGGGGGGGAGGGGCTTGCGGGCCTCAATGACCTTACGGGCTATGCCGGCGGGAACGTTATGTTCCTGGTAGGGCCTCCCAAGTCAGACAGGCCGTAAGAGAGGGGCCAGACTAAGAGAGACAAACTGATCCTCCAAGAATGGGGGTTTTGCGGATGGGTTGGTAACCCTCCCAAGGAAAACAAAGTACTCGTAAGCAAAGACCCACAGCCTTGGATATCGGCGGATTAAATGAAGAGTTCGTGGACGACCCAGAAAACGATGGCATTGCGTCGATGCCGGAACAGGTCAAACGACTTACTCCATGGAGGATGATGATGATGATAAAATTCTTATAGTCTATTTAGAAGAGGTACTTTTAGCTCAATATGTATAATCCAACCGACAACGAGATCTCGTTGAAAGTTCAGAATATGCACCTATACTGTGATCATACTCTGTATAGTTTTCCTCTATATATATTTTTGTGACCTGAAGATGGCCCACAGTGGCCGAAACACGTCGTCGTCAGCATAATAAAGTAGGATACAAGAAAATTATGTTTTGACGTACCCCCCCCCTCAACCGCTAGTGAAGCTGTCGCCTAGAAAGGCGACTATTTCGTACTTAAATGTCCAGATTTTACGACGTCTGCATTGTTTAAAACTCTTCAACAGCGCCAAGCGAAGTTATTACAGAATAATTATAAAAGTTGGTTTTATATCTTGATGAATAATTTCTGTTGCAGTAAATTGCTACACCCCAAAACTAGACAAAAGCACTGAAGACGGTCTTGTCTTATGAATACTTCATTTGAATTTTTGACGTACAAATATACTTGAGAGGAATTCTTATTTATTAATCAAGTAAGTTAAATTGACTAATTGCCTGGAGCAGTCATTCTTAGTTATTGTTCTTCTACTCTGTGAATTCCATATAAACTATGTTCTTCTGTATGGTTGTGGATTAATTATAACAAAGAATTTTTGTGTATTACACATACAGTCGAACACAAATGTACGAGTATAGTTGTGTTCGACCATATGTGTAATACACAAAAAATTGTTATTGAACCAACACAACGGAGATGACGCACCTCAAAAAAATGGATTATGTTCTTAAAAAACACAATATAAAAGCCTAACTTTTAAACTTGAATTAAACACTTTACTCCTGAAATATTTTGATATTTTATTCTGTGACGTTTAGCAGAATACTGAATACGTGCTAAAAAATTCACTTCCTGTATATATTGCAAGCGTTTGAAGTTTTGTTGTTGTGAAAGAAGGTACTTGAAATGCTACTCTGGGGCAAACGCGTTTTTCCTCGAGTAACAACATACAAAAAAACTTCATATTTTGGATTTACTGTAAAGGTACTCTCTAAAATTCCTATAAAACGAAGCTTATATTAAACTTCCTGTACTCAAGGGCTGTTTCGTTTTCCATACAAATTTTTATTGCAATACAAGAGTAATACAAGGACTAAGATTATCGAGAAGAGTGCTTCAAAATGCATGATTTACAGGATGAAATTTGTCTCAGGTTTCATTAAAACATTTTGAGAATCAAATTTTATTTGGATTTCACATGTAGACTAAGGTCACAGACCTCTAAACTTATGTCCTAATAACTGTTCGTTTATAAACGCTATACCGAACAAACCGGAGAATTCATTACAATGTTTCGAAAACGCAGAGCAATGTTAACAATGACAGACCCGAGTTTCTCTTTGCTGCTCTATAGCAGCGGTTTCCAATATGTTATGTGCGTGACAACAAAGTAGCAAATGGCATGTGACCTGCGACCGTACACTGGAAAAGGCAGTAGCCGGTGACATTTACTGTAAATGAATTCATACTGATGCTTTTTCTTGAATACTATTGAAAATTACCACTTGTTAAACAAATATTAAATTTTTAGTGTTATTTGTCAAATTCAATATTTTTGGAGACAATATTAAATATACAAAATATGAGAGAAACAAATGTCAATCATTTTTTATGAATTAGGTACAAATTGTGATTTTTTTAAATTATGGAATTCACCATAAAACTCTCTCGCGACCCTACTTCAGACCCCCCGGGTCCCTGATGTGGGTCGCGACCTGAGTTTGAGAAGCACTGCTCTACAGGAACTTGCTTATTAACGTACATCTTTTAAGAGATTCATAATTCATCAACGCTTGTTAAAATAAATCGTTATCAACGTGTTTCATTTCATCAATAATAGATTATATGGCTTATTAATTCTTACCGTAAAAAAAGAGTTTACCTCTTCATATAAATGCTGTGCTTGTATTTGGACCAGTGTCGAAAATATCAGCTTTCTTTTGATTACTTGAGGAACTAGTCATTGAATACTGATAAATATTTACCTAAGTAAATTGTAATGGTGTATGTTGAATGTTTATTGAATTCAACTGGGAAATCTAAAATTTTGAGTATGTTTATCCTCGCTGCTCAAAGAGGCGAACGGATTACAACTTTAACATACGTGTATCCGTGCATCGTTAGTGTAATTACAATCGATAACCAACAACTATTTTAATTTATTTACTTCTAATCAGCTCTACATGTTTCGAGCGATGTTTTCGCCCATCATCAGGAGCGTATCACTGTAACTAAAGCTTCTGGTATTGTTCACCGATGTTGCTGCTGGCTGGTGTTGCGTATTGAGTGGAACTCAAAAGTTACGCAACACCAGCCAGCAGCAACATCGGTGGACAATACCAGAAGCTGAAGTTACAGTGATATGCTCCTGATGATGGGCGAAAACATCGCCCGAAACATGTAGAGCTGACTAGAAGTAAATAAATCAAAATAGTTGTATCTTGTTGGTTATCAATTGTAATGATTACAACTTATACTGTGGAGCATTCTTTGCAAAGCTAATGACAAGTCATATGAAGATCGCCATCGTCTGAGAGGAGACTTCTGACGTTCATCGTACATATATCAACTCCTTAAAAATAAGGGCTCCCATTTTATTCAGTGTGTTTAATTAAGCATTACTCTGGCCTCAAAATTTTGGAAGTTGGTTTCTCAAAAGCACTGGTGTGTATATGCGTTTAATTACTGTTCCTGCCACATTCGAAGCAGTCTTCTTGGGCAGCAGCACACTTCGTGAATCAGGGCTCACGCCCTTCTGAAAGGTCGTCGTAAGTCACTGAAAGTCAGAACTGTCTAGAAATCTGCGACCCTTCAGTTCTGATAACAGCCAAACGTCGCACGGGACTAAATCTGGAAATTATGGCGGATCGAGTAACTTTGTTAAGCCCTTTCTGGTCAAGAATTCCCAGACAGCGAGCATGTCACGTGAAGGGTAATTGGCATGAGGTAATATTCATACATTACGTCATACATCCGGTCTTCTCAAAATCAACGTCACGTAATGTTGTCGATATTTTTAAAGAGTAATAGTGGTTCAGTATTCTAAATCGTTCAATAAACTCAAAAGGAAGAGTACCTGCGACAAAGTCAGCATCACACTGATCCGAGCTCGTGAGAAGGGAATCATGGCATTGAAGATTCGACTTTCTCGTAGCATCAGCGCCATAACCTACCGCAAACATCGGCAAACCCCCAAATTCAAAGGAATTGCTCAAACAACATGTCACGAAGTTTTGCAACGGAAATGAAACGCACGTCAATAAACAACACACTATTCCTTTGCTGCTGCTGCTCCTTCATTAGCTTCAGCAACATACACAACGCAGCCACAGACACGTCATCAAATATGTCTGTTTAGACAATGCTCGAATCGACAAATATGCTGGCATGGCGGGAATTGTCACATCTCGTACAGTACTTTGCATAAGAAATGTCACTGTCGCCTCGTCTGGCTCGAGGAACATACAGCTACAAACTGGGGTTTAGTTTGTCAGTAATTGCTGGTTCATTAAAATATGAATTATTATTCAAAACGCCACAAATTACAGTAATAAATGCTGCATACTCACTATAGCACTCTTAATGTCAATGAATTGCTTATATAGTAAGCTTACTTCTTGTCGTTCAAGTTAAGCGTGCATTGTTTACCACACACAAGAATTACGTAAAATGTAACAATACTGTTTTGTTCAATTGTATTAACTCTTAAAACTTGTTGGATTGCCCTGTGCAATAATTAGTTATCATATAGTACCAAATTATTCACATAATGTAGCATTATGTTGCACAACACTTGCACACGCAAGTTCATTTGACAATGTTTGTTGAACTAATATTAGTAACACCTTGTTATTGTTGATAAAGGTACTCAAACAAACACTTCATATGAGTATTGAAATGTAATTACTGCCCTATGCAGCCAAGAATTATCACCATTTGACGTAAGTATCACCAGTGTAATAAAACGTGCTGTCTGCTTGATCCCCCATGGATAACTTCGCACCGACTCGTTCGGACGCGCACTAAGGAAAAAAGCTACGCTTAACACAAAGAGGGACGCTATGACGTCAGAATCCCGCCTTAATCTCGAGCACAGCGCTATATTGTGCAACCCTTGAAAACAAATTTAAATAAGAAAATAGTTAATAATTATTTATAACATAAAATTTGTCCTTTTACGATGCTGTCAACTGTAGACACAGGATTAAATCATCATCATCATCATCATCATCATCATCATCGGTCACGAGTTAGGCCTTGTAGTCTTGTTTGGGCCTCGTCTAATAGCCTCATCAGAGGTTTTTTTTCCAAGTCTTCGTCCATTTGGTTTGTAATACAGCATTATTTTTTACAGTGTGCTCTGCTACACAAAACCCATCCTCACCTGCGCGTGGTGTCACCTGCCCTATATAACGAGACGCTGGGGACCGAGTCACAGTTGTGTAAGTGTTCCATCTTCCGCACAGAAAATGCTGCAGAATATGCTTGTACAGAGGTTGAAAGGTGGCAAACCCACCAACGGACTAACTAGTGGTAGGCAAGTAACCTGTCCTGGGGAACTAAGTATTACTTTCAAGCTTTAATGTAAAGACAATTGGACAGGAAACTTGGCGACGAACTATGGAAAGAAAACGGTTAAGCGAAAAGGGGGAAAAAAAACAAAATGTAGGATTAAATCATGAAAATAAATCATAGATAAGAACCAAATTACAAGCAGTACCATATAAGCAATTGTTCACTGGGAACCATCTTACTTCACAATGCCAAAGGAACTTGGATAAAAAAAATAATTCCACGAACCTAACAGACTCCAAATACACAACGGACCTCAAAAAGTCACTAAAGGTTCTTGTAAGGCGAGAGAAGTAGGATGAAGGAAAGAGAATTGCTTACGTGTTTATAGGCCTCAAGACAGATAAGGAACCAATCTGATATTTTCTTACTCACTGACGTCAAGAGTTCATGTAAATTAACTTCCTTAACTTAAAACATATGTAATCATAGAGTAATTCATAACAGTTCCTCAAGAAAACTGTTTGCTGTGCTACAACAAGTGGGATGGAGAGTCGTCGGAAAGTGGGAGAATATTGCGGAAAACGTTTGATCTCTGTCTCCGAGCGTAGACTCAAAGCTATACTGCATAAAATGTAATTTATGGTAAGATTGCATTGAAATTATGTTACCGAATACGAAATATACTACACATGTGCATGAACATTAGTACACTTTCCAATTGAAACATGCACAATCGTTCATCAGAAGCTAAGAGTCGCTCAGCTTATCACAAAATTTTCTGTCTTTGTTCATCACGAAGAACCATCACTGTGTTACGAGATCCCGCCACTGATCAACACACCGAAGCAGATGAACCCAATTTGCATATTCATTAACTTCTTCCTTAAGATCCACTTTAATATTATCTTTCCACGCACACCTACCTCAATCAAGTGGAAATGTGTCTCAGCCCTTCCAGATACAAGTTTGTATCCGCCGCCATACCATCCAGGCGTGCCACGTGTTCTGCCCATATTTTATTCTTGATTTGTTCAACATAATAATAATAATAATAATAATAATCCTGGAAGAGTAAAATTATGATAATTCTCAAGATTCAACTGTCAGGCATTTCCA
>Ga0123352_10003981_pt1 | contig 21627 bp, 14 predicted proteins | sample TergutLab28metaG_FD_89700 | JGI IMG/M metagenome (GOLD analysis project Ga0123352, IMG submission 89700) | Labiotermes labralis P1 segment gut microbial communities from Petit-Saut dam, French Guiana - Lab288 P1 | ecosystem: Host-associated > Arthropoda: Insects > Digestive system > Gut ...
ACAGCCGCATTCCTCAATAGCGGCCGATGACTGCCCGCTCTGCAGTATTTATTCCCGCATTCGCGCCATAGAGCGGACGGCCTCAACTACTGGAAGTTCCTTTCTGTGGTACGAAATAGGCTAATGAACACGGCAACTAACAGTTGAACACGAGAGCCTGTTGAAATTTGGACTGCACGCTTCTAAGACCGAAGCACAGAACGAGTCTTCAAAAATCGGTTTTGAGAATTTCACTGGATGCAGCTGGCTTTGTAGACTAAATGGAGCTCATTTGAACACGGCATTGATTATTCAGGTTCTATAAAAGGCCTGAAACTCATGAACAGGAGCAGTTTCTTTTATCTTCTCTGTAAGAGCTGCTTTTTTGAGTTAGTTACGGATGGAGTACTGTGTTCTGAGTCTTTCACAATTTGCTTTTAGCGTTTCCTTTGTTTGGATATTTATGTTTATCCCATTTTAAGTGGTGATTTTGAAATTCTTTTGTTTCAAGAAGTAATGTTCAGTACTATCATAAAGTATGCAATCCATCAGCAGTTTAAAGCAGTGGTTCCTTCTCAACCACAGGTCCGCGCATCCCAAATTATCTGCGCCCATTTCCCAGATGATCCATGGGTGCATTTTTGTAATGGCTACTTTGAAGTTTACTCATTCTTCTCAAATTAAAGAATAACGGGTTGTTAAAAGCAGTAGCGGAACTTCTTTAATTGGCGATGTGTTTATTGCGTACGACCGTTAGAATATCGAATTACGAAACCAACCCACGAAGCGAGAGACAGTCAATTTAATTAAGGCGAAGTCACACAACGCATTGTTACGTATTCTACTGATATGTATTAGTATCTGTTTAAATCAGTTCTGAGATATAAATATTTAATTTTGGATACCTGTCATCTGGACACTATATATTTACGTGCGCACGGATGTGAGGACCAGTGATTAAGTCGAAAGGGGTCGGCGAGCAAAGACGTTAAGGAAACGCTGTTTCAGACAGTGATTACTGTCATGTACTGGGACTGCCGGCTTGGCTAAAGTTCTGTGTTTCGCCTAGGCATATATCATAGGTTCTTTTACATTCATTGTTCCGTGCATCATTGTAATTGTTTAAAAATAACCAACACGATGTCACTTGTGGACTATCCTTTATTTTCATGGGTAGTCGTCAATCACTCTCTACATGTTTCGAGCTTTCGGGAAGCTCATCATCAGGAGATCATTTTCCCTGTACAGTCAGCCTCTGGTATAGTGTGTAATCTTTGCTGTAGCCCAGAACACGTAGGAGAACGGGAGGGCTACAGCAAAGATTACACACTATACCAGAGGCTGACTGTACAGGGAAAATGATCTCCTGATGATGAGCTTCCCGAAAGCTCGAAACATGTAGAGAGTTTATGACGACTACCCATGAAAATAAAGGATAGTCCACAAGTGACATCGTGTTGGTTATTTTTAAACAATCATGGGTTCATTTTGTTGGCAGACCTGCAGTACTTTCTGAGGTGTGAACTTCACTGCGAGGCAAGTTCGGAACTTAATTATCATGAGCTTTTGTGTCGGCGGGTTCGAAACCCGACCGTGCTGGTCTTTCGAAGGCGACTGACCGTGCGGAAAACATAAAAGTGATTCATTTTGGAGACCAATTGGAGGGGTTTTTTTCCTTCAAAGTATGCACGTGATGTGTTTGCTCAATGAACATAAATGAACGTCGAAGATTGTGAACTCATTGTTGGGGCTAAAATCTGGGGTGTTCGCTAGTTGATCACGTGAGGGAATTTTTGAGAGAAGTGACGTGGCGCTCTTGGAAAGGTGGGACAATCGCCCCAGCAACTTCGTAAGGAGAGTCCAAGCCAGGGCTCCTTACGTAATAAAAGTCCAAAGGCAACATAAACCTAATTATCACATCAGTCTAAAACATATAAACGAAGCAAAGTTCACCCTGTAACCTGCCATGAAGGCACAGAGGAGAGATACTGGTATAGCTGTTTCTTTATCCTCGGCGCTAGATGAGGGTGGGTGGTTATAGCGACACCCTGGCCGCTTTACTCCCAGAGAAAGATCAGGCACACATTGTATAGGAGGCTAGGTTGGGCCCTGGGGCCGGTCTGGAAGGGCGCGGAATATTTCGTCGCTATTAGGATTCGATCCCCGGGCCGTCCAGCCCGTAGCGAATCGCAATGCCGACTTCGCCTTCCCGGCCCAAAACATATCATCAATTCAGATTTGAAAACAAATCGGGAACATTTTACGGAAAGAAGGGAGGGCAGTTCTTGACCCAAAGTCATATTTAATAGGACATTTTGCCGCCTGAAACTTAACCTTTTCGCGCCGAATTAAATTTCCGGTGCAGTCGGCAAACCCTCTCGATTTAAATGAAAGGGTTTAATTTTTTATGCAAACTTTTAACAAAAGAAAAGCAAAATCGAAAGGGAAGAACCCCCCAACAAAGTCAAATAATGGCCGTAATTTGACGACGCTGCGTTGTTTGGGAGTGAAACCCAGCACTTTGTCACGTAACATATGCGTTGTTGGTTGTAAAGTCATATTAAACCGGTACGTAAAGCCGTAAAGTGTTCTTTTTCGGCAGACGTGTTGTGTGAGGAATAATGCGGCGCGCGTTATTCTCATGACAGGAGAACATCAAATAACAATTCATCCATGCGAAATTTAGGTTCTGACTGTGGAGCTGTTGGTGATTGTATTCTGGCAGTTGACGCCTTGCCGGCCGTTAAATACCTGGTAGTTACCAACATTTAGAAAGATCATAGCGCCCTCAGACAGTGACAACGGATTCTTCATTGATCCAGTTGCATTGCCAGCAATCCTAACGTATCCTGCACAGCATTAACGCCTCGAACACAATTCCCTTTATAATGCCAGCGTCTGACGCTTCTCCACGACGGCATGATTGTTACCTTCGCCGTGTGTATTCGTTCCATAAGTCAAATTAATGACAATCAGTGCGATGGCATGACGGTAGAGTGCAACAGTTCCACATGCTGTAACATTATGAAACTTTGAATTTTGCCCACACAAACCGTACCTGTGTGTTTCTCAGGATAACCAGCCTTCATTATCCTAAACACTACTCACTTAGTTTTGTCATATAGACTCAATTTGTTTTACGTGCTGCATGACTTACCTCCATGGAAGAGAGTCCTTCGTGACAAGCCAGCAGTTCGTCACATAGTCCAGTAATTCTCAGAATTTTATGGAGCCCTAATTTACAGTACCGTGTTCACAAGAGTCCACTGCTTGTCTCTATCCTGAGTCAAATGAGTCCATTCCATGCTAACCTGTACCGATTCTGTACGACCCATTTTAGGTGTTTTCGCAAAATTTCAAAAAGCGAATATTAGCTTCTTCATGTCTGTCTGTCCGTCCATCCGCATAGAACAGCTCGGCTCCCACCGACGGATTCTCAAGTAATTTGAGTATTTTTCGAAAATTTGTAGAGCAAATTCAAGTCTCATTAAAATCTGACACCAATCACGGGTACTTTACATGAAGACGTAGATACAATTATCTTAATATCCCGTTGAATTCTTCACAGAATGAGAAATGTTTCAGACAAACGTTGTAGAGAATATACCCCCCCACCCCCCGTCCCCCGCCCCCGAAAATCATACCGTTTATGGGATAATGTGGGAAAATATGGTAGAGCCAGACGGTCGCGTATGGCAATATAATACGGAGCATGCGTTTGCATCCTGGATAAGTAGGGCTATGGACACACGCTCAGAATATGTAATACTTAGTGCTTTTCCACAACAACAGTGGTTACGCGAACGCTCCTCATTGTTACGTTTGAACGTACATTACCAGTCGTGTAATATTACCCTTCCACCAACACCTGGCTCTGAGATTTAGACTGTGTTTTTAAGTGTCAGGCCTATATAAGCCTTTAAAAGATTAGTATCCGGGTTTAAATAGTGGTTTGGTCTCTGTGAGCACAGATCGACAGTTAACCCTGTTGCGACGTTTGTACCAGGTGGGTTGTTGTTTAGTACAATGTGATGTGGGAGAATAATTTCAGATTATTCCACCTCATCTACTTTGTTCGCACCATTTCTGAGTCAACTTTTCAGCACGGTGCTGGACGTCGGCGCATGGACGCCCGTTACCATGGCAACGCGGCTCGGTTCTCGAGAGAGAGTAGATAGCTCTAAGAGCAGGGTCACAGTGTAGTGCGGGTTGCAGAGGTGAAGGTGTTCGTTTGTTCGCAAGAGAGTTACGTAAGGGACGCGTGCGATAAGGTGTTGTGCAACTTATATTCTGAAGTTTTTAATTACAAGCATTTAGGACACGTGAGCCTACAGTAGGGCTTCTGGCGCGTTCGTTGTGTAGTTACAGCCTTTAGATATTTTTTTCCGCGAATATCACTTCAGAGGTGGGGGCGAACCGACTTTGGCAAACTGTTAAATGATTCTCGAGTCATGACGTAACATGAAGTATGTGCTGCATTTTTATTTCTGAAACTTCAAGGTTCATATGTATTTTAATGTACGAAGTTTCACATTTTTCTGCAATAGTTACGAGATACCTTTCTCATTCAGCACACAGTTACATTAGAGGCGTGCATAGAAAAGCGTGCAGGTTTTCATGTACAGGGCCATTATTCTTTCCCGATTTTTAGTGGAACTGAAACATGTATATAGATTTTAGCGAAATTCAATATCAGGCATCAGCAAAGTACATTCAGTTGGTTGTTCGGAATTTGCCTCAGGTCCTTCTTTCGTGAACTGTTTAATATTTCGTGAGATAAACTTGTAAGTTTGTATTTATTGTAGATTCTTTGCAGTACCACGTCGTTGTAATATTAAATATACGCCAGTGTCGCCGCAGGGTTGAAGTGACAAGTGCAGTTTGTAGAAAAAGGCGGTTAGTGCAGGAAAACCGAGAGTTACGAAATGTGATTTTTCGTTAGCATAGACAGCGGATATAAATTGCGATTCATCACACTGGCGTAAACGTGATTGGTGAATTTTCGAATTATCACTATTTTAAGCCCATTTAGAGGGCCAGGACCGCGTAGTAGTATAACGACTTGCTATGGGCTGGACGGTACGGAGTCCGAATCCCGGTATCTGTGAGATTTTCCGCATATTTCCAAACCGGTCCTAGAGCCCATACATTTAATATCGGCTCATTCCCGGGGGTTACAGGGCCGGGGCGTGGCGTTGACCACCCACCCCCAGCTAACACCGGGGTTGAAGAAAGAATAAAGACATACCTGTACTCCTCCTGTAGGCCTTCATGGCCTGCTGTAGGTCAATTTTATCTTTTTAACTTTACCTTTTATGTTTATTTGTTTATGTCTGTAGGGTTTAGGGCTCCGACTTGTTTCAAAAATGAGAACTGAACACACATCTTTGGTCGGAAAATCTCAACGAAGGTGTACGTGCCTACGTATAGGTTGATAATATGAAGGTGGTTGTTGAAGGAGCGGGGTGTGAGGACCTGGGATTGGATTCAGCTGAGCCAGAAGGGCACTCGTTAGGGGATCGGAACAAACTCGGTGGTGGATTTTGCAATCTATGCTGGGAATAGTTGACACACGCAGAAGTGAACACACCGTGTGGGAAAAAGTACCACAAAAAAAAAAGACGGTCTGCTCGTGTTTAATCAACTAATGGTAAATGCGGTTGTAACTGTATTTTAAACGGTTGATCCCTCTAAGCGTGGAAGTGATCGACATGGGATTTAACAATTTAGTCTCTGCCTCGCGTAAACCGCTCCTCCATTGCAGACACCAACCAGCCCGTTACTGGTACTTAGGGCAGTAGTCGCTGTTTTGGGGATCGCATGCTAGAATAATACACTGTGTGGGCAACAGGCAATTTGGGAATGCTAGAACAGGGGGTACATGTAGGTACCATTCTGTTTTGGTGGGCTTAAATATTATTTTTGAGACGCGTTCGCAGAATTTCGGAAAGCGGCCATTAGCTTCGTCTGTCCATCCGTCCACCCGCCCGCATGGAATATCTCGGCTTCCGCTGCATTGAATTTCATGAAACTTGATATTTGAGTATTTTTCGAAACTGTGTCGAGACGATTCAAGTTTTATTAAAATCTGACAAGAACAACGGGTATGAATAGCTATGTGCATTTATAATATCTCACAGAATTATTCTTAGAATGAGAAGTGTTTCAGACAAGTTTGTAGAGAAACAAAGAGAGAAAATCAAAACACACATTTTATTTTCAATAACTTTGTTCCCGAAAATCGTGTCTTTTATGAAATAATGTGGACAAATATTGCAGAGCCGGACAGGCCACAGATGGCAATATAATATGGCGCATGCGCATTGCATGCTGGATAACTAAGGCTAAAAACAAACACCCGGAATATGTAATGCTTTATGCTTCTCCAATGCAACAGGGGTTATGCGAACGCGCCTTAATGTTACGTAATAAGACATTGCCTGTCTTGTTTACTTTACAGAGTATACAGCGTTTTAATTGCATTGGCCAATCCGTCAAAGCTATGTAGGGAAATAATCGCTGTGTATTGTGAGAGTCACACATGTATCACCGTGTGGGAAAAGTGCGTGTTAGAGTGTTAAGTGTGGTGGCACCTGTAATTACGCATAGAGATTATTACACTTTTCACAGATAATCACTGTCTTCTCATAAGTCAGCGTACGGATGATTTTAAATGAAAAAGTTTTTATTTATTACTGGCGAGGGTACTCTGTGTTCTGGGCACTGGAAGAGCATGAAGTTAACGTGGATGCTAAAAAGGTATATTTGTAACTTCGCTGCCAATTTGAAATTAGTGTTAGCTTTATCCAACACCGTCTGGCTACTTTGCTGGGAATCGAACCAAGTTTCGGATATTGAAAGAGTGAAATGTGTCCTATCAGACACATTTTCTCTGTCCATAGTTAGTTACTACGTATAAGAAGTTTCAGGATCACCACTTAATACCCTGGGTTATATAATTAGCATGCGTCTTACTATCAAATGATGGTTTTTATTTGATTTTTCCCACCCTGTGTTTAAACGTCTTGACGTTTGTAAGGAAAAAACTGTCTTCGTCTTCAGGATCGTAGGCGTTACTATGGGGGAGAGGGCAAGGGGTACAATTGCATTCCTCCCAATATTTTTTTCTTTTAATCTAAGATTAGTTTTCTTTTGGATACTGAGTTGAAGAGGGTATAGCGACTCGCTACGGGCTGGACGGTCCGGGGATCGAATCCTGGTGGGGGCGAGATTTTCCGCACCCGTCCAGACCGGCCCTGGAGCCCACCCAGCTTCTTATATAATGGGGACCGGGACTTTCCCGGGGGTAAAGCGGCCGGATCGTGGCGTTGACCACTCACCCCATCTAGCGCCGAGGTTAAAGAAAGAGTAGAGCTATACCTGTTCTCCTCCTCTGTGCTTTCGTGGCCTTTTCTAGGGTCAACTTTACCTTTACCTTTACTGAGTTGAAGAGGGGGGCCATTAAATAATTGGGGTCAGATAGGGAGAATGGGGTGTATTTGTGTTAAGGACTGGTTCAAACCGATCTCCCCCTTCTTTTTAAGTTGGCTGCTTCGTAAGTTAAAAAGAGTCTAATGCCCATTGTCGATTTTGCCCCGCCGTTGTTTGTAACCAAGTTACGCCTATATTCAGGGTGATTTGGTTGGTTCAAGTGGCTGCTTCCTTGTGTGGAGGAAGAATTGTGTAGGTCACCGACTTGTAAAATATGGCCATTCTACTTTGCAGTGCGGCTTGCGACCTGTTTTCAGAAACGCAAAAAAAAAAAAAAAAAAAAAAAAAAACAAAAAAACCCGCACGAGATTCGACGAATAAATGTTTTATTCGCATTCACAAGAAAATATTACGCAGAAGTACGATTGTGCTGTTGCAATACAACATACTTTTCGTACCAAAATATAATCAGAAGTTTCATTTCACGTAATAGAAACCATCGCGCTGTTTGTCTTCGTTGCTTTTTGTGACCCGGAAAGCAGAGTGGTTGTTGAATGTAAGCACGCGCTAGACAACACAGCATTTATATCCACGTGTTGCTCCCGTACAAGTCTCTGTTTCAGCGTAATTGAGATATTCGCTCTTCTGTGGTGTTATGCAACGTAGGTTGGTAATTACTGTTCTAGGACTGCTTGACGCTTGAAGTTGGGACCGATAGGGTGTCCCAAAGTCGGTATATGTCTACCAATCTACGCTGCATAACATCGCAGAAGAACGCAGATCTCAAGCTTTTGCCTGTCTCATTCTCGTTATTTTCTCAGTCACCGTATTCGAGTGAGTGGGAAAGTTCAGTGAAAATAGAGACAGAAGTCCAGACTTGTTAGGTAGTGGGTCTCAGATTTTGTACGATTTAATTCAGGCTTTTAAAAATTAGTTTGAAGTAATTTTTACCACCCCAAAATTGGCACTACTGACGAAGGAGTAATCATTAATGATGATTATTATCGTCTGTTACGAATTCGGCCTTAATAGTTCTGTTTCGGTCTCGTCTGTTAGTATCTTCACAGGTCTTCCCAAGGTGTCTTCGTCCATTTCGTACATAATTCAGCTTTATTTTTGGCACCCTGCTGTTGTTCATTCTCATTACATGTCGTAGCCAATATGGTTTGTATCTTCCTAGTTTCTCGTCAGCTGGTTCTACTTTCAACTCTTCCAAAATTTCTTTGTCCATTTTGTGATCAAAAAGCATGTTAACCACTGTTCATGTGAAAAAATGTCGTATTCATACATGTCAGTCTCTTTGTATCCTTTTGTCTGAGGGTCCAAATTTCGCTTCAATATTGAAGAGTGGGGTGGGTCAGTGCATTATATACTCCTATTCCTGACCATTCTGGACCAAATTTGATTTAAAAAGTTGTTTAAAATGCCCAGTATTTGAGCAAATTTTGCTAATCTTTGTTGTTTATCTTTTTTATAGGAAATTTCACAACCGAGAAATTTAAAATTGTTACTTGTTACAAACATTTGTTATCCCCTGTAATTTTACATCGTACTGGGGGTCGTCTTAAGAATATCATTGTAGGCATTATTTATGACGTGGATGGCAAACGTTTCTTCTCTCGATTTGGTCCTCGTGTGCGAAAGGTTGCTCACGCTCCTGTGGGTTAGGTCAGGCTGTTGGAAGTTGTGCGACCAATCAGAACTGCGGAAAGGGCGAAGGGGGTATGATTTTCCTGAGCAAATAGGCTTGAGATTTCCAAGGACGACCCTTTTAAAACCCCATATTCACCCTGAAGATGGAAGGATTATGTGTAGTCGAAACGTCACAACATCCAGCTACTATATGGTGCAGAAACCCAAAAGAAGAGCATAATTTTATTAAAAATCACGGTGAAAACCTACAAACGTTTATGGTCAACAGTAGGATATGCAGTTCGAGTTTTATATGGAGCTCTTGTATTTTGCAAATTAACTTCATACACGTAACCATAAAAATAGAAATTTGAATTCAGAGCCTATGAAAACGGCCCAGAGGCATCCTTTTAGGATCTCACAAAGGTTTAATGGCGGCGATTCTGTCGTTACTTACGTTAGCCTTGAGAATTAGTTGTGGTTACGATTGCAGCAGAAGATGTCAGAAATACAGGGCAGTGTGCGTGACACGGTGTGACATCCGTCTTTGCGCACCTGTTGACAGCAACAACGTTCGTTGTGCTATCAGGTTTGGTTGAAAGCTTTCTCTGGGCTTAATTACCACAGCATGTATACGCTTGGGGAATGACAGTAGGCCAATATGTAGACAGTTAGTTAACCTCACCAGATACAGTTGAACAGCTTCGTTTCCTGGTCACTTTTCCCCCGGGGAAAGACACAAATGCTTATTGACTTGAGAGCTGGATGAGTCTGTAGACCATCTGGAACGCTGTTTCGAAGAGACAGATATCTTGCCATCGGCGTTATTCGAACACCGATCCTTCAGTCGTCCAGCCGATGACCTATTCACGATGCTCTGATCTGTTAATTTCATCAGTACGGAAGCTGCCTTTCCAGAACGTTTCTACTTATTGGGCTTTAGGTTTTTTTTTTTGAAGAAGGTTATGTTAATTGGAGGAGAATATGATACGTGTCCGGTAACTGTGTTGAAATGTGATGGCACACGCGCAGAAACCAGATTTCGTCTTTCGGCGAAACGGACAAGTCCATTTAAATCGGCGGGGGCGTCAGTTCAGTCGACTACCGGCAGCCGAGGTGTGCGCATCAGCTTTTGTTGTTGGTAGTAATGCTGGGTACACTATGTTCCGAGGTAGTATGGAGGGTACTGGCTACCCATTCTATTGGCCAGTTTCCTCTTCACTTCCCCTGCCGTGCGTCACCGTGTGCCATCACATTTCAACTGAGTCTTCCTATAGACACTATAGATATCTAAAGAAGTTTCCAAATTGAATAACAGTACCCACAACAATTCCTTTTTGACATCGGATGATCCTTACACTCAGTAGGTCTACTCTGATATCGTCAAGTGACTGATATCCATGTTAAAGTACGAACACTTTGGCCCGTATGCTGCATCGACGATATGCAGGCCACAGATTAATGTCCGACGCCGGAAGTGTTTTGCCGCGAGGTGACACGCAGCAGCACTTTCGGCAGTACCGATGGAGTGACATAAAGTGGAAAACGTGGCGAGGTTTTTATGATCCATAATACGGCATTAATCGATTATATACGATAACAGTACCAGCAAAATGCACAGAAGTGTTTTGAAATTAGATATATAAACAGTGACCTCCAAAATGTTTCGGTCAACCATGTCGCAATCTTCAGGGAGGAAAAATGCAAAGGGTGAATACATGAAAGGTTAAATTGCGGAAGTAACAGAAACAGGCGACATATATAAAATACTACTTACTTTTTTACTTACTCAGTGGAGCAGAGTCCTTCTTGAGAAGCTAACCGGTTCTCAGCTAGTCAAGAAATTCCCCACATTTTATGGTACCCGAAGGTTCGTTATCGCATTCACAAATGCCCGCCAACTGTCCCTGTCCTGAGCCAGCTAGACCCAGTCAATGCCGCCGCATGCCACTTCCTGAACATCCTTCTTAATATCATCCTCTCGTCTACGCCTGTGTCTTCCAAGTGGTCGCTTTCCCTTAGGTCTCCCACCAAAAACCGTGTATAAGCCTATCCTCTCCCCCAAAACGCTACATGCTCCGTCCATATCATTCTTCTAGGTTTGATCACCCAAACAAGATTTGGTGAAGAGTACAGATCATTAAGCTCCTCATTAGGTAGTTTTTCCACATCCCTGTTACCTCGTCCCTTTTAGGCCTAAATATTCTCCTCAACATCCTATTCTCATTCTACTTTATAATGAGTGTATATAACTAATTTTAATACACCGATGGGCATTTTGTTGCTACTGTTATTATATTTAAAGTCGGCGCTAATCTCGTGGTTAATACTGTCATCAAGAACATTACAGAAACACAGCGCCAGTTTAATTAAAAATCATAGCGAAAATGAAGTCAGTGTGTGTATAAAATATCGGCATAAATTTATGGGTTCAGAAAAAAATGAGCCGTATGATCGTCCTGCAGGTTTTTACCTGTGGGGCATGTTAAAGGTTGACGTTTGAGGTAGTGTGAAATGAAGCATTCAGAATGATATGATATGATTTGGGGATATGATGCTTGACTGAATTACTTGCTGTGTCAGTAAGGAATTAACTTTGATTAAACTAACAAGACAGGCAATGTACTGTACGTATAACGTGACGTTGAGGCGCGTTCGTGCAACCATTGTTGCGATGGAAAATCAATAATTATTACATACTCTGAATGTGTGTTTGTACCCTTAGGTATACAACATGCAATGCGCTTGCGCTACATTCTCATGTGTGGTCTGTCCGGCTGTACTGTATTTTATTTCACATTATCTCATAAACGGCACTATGAAAAAGTATTATTGAACATAATATTGTGTTTTGATTTTTCACTGCAACTTTAGACTGAAACAGGATTGAGCGATGTATGGCCAAAAACGTATATTGGTTTTCTTGCAAAGTACCCGTTTTTCTTGTCAGATCGTAATGAATTTTCTCTACAGATTTTCGAAAAATACTCACATATAAAATTTAATTAAAATCATTACAGTGGGAGCCGTGTTGTTCCTTGCGTACAGACGGATATACAGACAGACAGACAGTCGGATAGACAAGCAGACAGATGGACGGACAGACAGGCTGACAGACAGTCATGACAAGCTAGTAGTAGCGTTTTGCAATTTTGCAAACGCGCGTCAAGCAGGTTTCGGTAAACATGTAAATAAGGAGCACTTAAGAAATGCTGTGAGCGATTGCGCTGTCGTGCTGAACAAGTTCACTCTGGCTACCCGATGTGTGTCACACTGTTCGTGAACAGCAGCGGTCTTATGTAGATGTAAATACAGAAGTTTTATTTCATTTCGTGCTGATGGTGCAGACGCGACCATTTGGCTCGTCAAGTGCAACCAAAGATTGCCTTGGAGATGTCACCAATCTGGCAACAGTTTGGTTCTTTCCCTCAGCCAGCAAGTGTTCTGTGTTTGTTCTGTCACTGTCTAAAATGGAACCCGATACTGTAAACTTTTTTACGTATTTGTAATTGTCCTGTTTGGAACAGGCATTTCTGGGACGACACTTCTTTAGGGTCGATATTTAGGAGCACATTCATCGTTACGAAACTCGCGATGTCGCAGTGGCATTCCTGTTTCTATTCATGACAATCTTCATGATCAAGGACGTAACTGGCTGTGCACAGCAGATTGAGTTTAGACGATTTGGTTAATCAGCCAGTGCCAGGGAATAACGTAGCCGACAGGAAGTGACCAAGTGTATATAGCAGATAAATTAAGGACGCTGTAGTAAGTTGTACGAATTTGTTTTACTCGTTCTTCCTTGTTTTGTGTAAATTGGCAGTAACTCCTGTTTTGAGGGCTATATTTACTGAAGCAAGTTCCATACTTGGTGCCGCAATGCTGAGCGCGGTACTGTGTGGGAGTGCTAATTTGGATTAAGTATTTTGAACTGATACCCATAAAATCGTTAATTTTTTTCCACTGATTGTACTGTTATGTGTCACGAATATTACTGAGGTACATAATGCTCCTTTGTTAACCCGTGAGTTTGCAAATGTAAGTGAGATAGCTCAGAGAGTTCAACGATTGGGTTATGGACTTTGATTCTGGGCGGGCGCTGAGATTTTACTCGTCTCCATAGCGTCTACAGTGGCACTTTAGTCCACTCAACTTTATATTCACTGGATACCGGGTTTTTTGTGCCCATTCTTAATTTTCCTCTCTCACCGTCATTAGTGAAGAGGCCGGAGCTTGAAGCTAAACAGTTCCCATCCTGTAGACGGTTTAAACATACATCCAGGTTTACCACCACTCATTCGTACCCTCCGTCTTTTAAACGTCACAGTGGTTGCTAAGTATACTCAATGCATTTAAGTTAAGGATCGTTATATTTTACTCCACATCGAGTGTGTGTCCAAGTGGACTTGAAGACGTAGTGCTTTCTTTCGTGGGGAAAAATTGTTATGTGTTATTCTGATTAACTACGTGCTTGCTAAAAGGTTTAATGCAGAGGTTTTGCCGTATGTCCAGTACTATTACCCAGTCCCAGTGGTCGCGCGGTTTAAGGCGTGGTTCTGTGGCCGTTTGGTTGCTGGGATTGTGCGTTTGAATCCCTCAGAGGGCATGGATGTCTGTCTCTTGTGAGTGTTGTGGGCTGTTGGGCAGAGTTCTTCGCGTCGGGCTGGTTACTCGTTCAGAGGGGTCCCACCGATTGTGGTGTGTGTATCTGAGTGTGATTGTGAAGCCTTGGTAATTAGAAGGCCCTGGCACACTAGCTGTTGTGCCAGTTGGGGGGGGGGGGTAAAACTAGCGTTAACATTAGGGAATTTCAGTGGACGAGAGTAGAGTGTCTCACCGGGATGCTGATGGAGAACCGAATATTATGGATATGACGCAATGTCTAATAGCTATTTTCCCCCTAAACATCTGTAGCCAATGGTCTCTGGGATGCAGATACTTTTTTCTTTGACGTAGGAAAATATTTTAAATTTTAGGTTGAATTTCGTGCTTCAAAGGGTTAATGGCCTGGGGGTTAGGCACAAGAATACATTATACTTGTCAAAGGGTTGCTAATGGAAATGATGTTTTACGGACGTCTGAACCCGTGGGGGAACTGAACTGTGGATTTTTCAGTTCCGCAGTGAGAGCTTCTCGAGCAGCCGTTAGCCATTTGTGTAACGCTGCGCCGTCCTTTGATGTATAAATAACTGCTTCTTCTTTATATGCAGAAGACTTGCGTAGCTTGAAACATTCATCTTCGCTCTCTTGGGAGCTTCAGCCTCTCTTGTATGTACCCGTGTAACTCCTTTAATGTCACTGGCCAGGCATTTATACTGTGGTTGTAACTTCCTTAGTGACACTGCCTGGAGATACGGTGACGACTGCAAATGCGGACTGGATACAGAATGTAGTCAAAATACCCGTAGGGATAATTCATTTTGGTATCTAGTTATAGAAGACGGGATTAGTATTTTAATGAATTTTAGAGAATTGAGAGGTGTGGCTATTATGTAAGGAGATTAGTTTTAAAAAATCTTCCTTATTAATGATATTATTATAATCAGCACGTTTTCCACTCTCGAGCGGTTTCCATCGGAAGCTACACACCTCTTCATATGAACCTTCAGGACCTGAAATCATCCCTTAATGTCATTTTGTGAGAGTGTTTTAAATAACTCTTTAAAGTTTTCCGTACAATTCAGGGGACAAATTGGAAGCTTTAGTCTTTATTTTAAAAATAAATTTGATATTTATCCGTTGTGTGTTGTTTATTTTTTGAAGCTTGATTACAAGCGACGAAACCGTTTGTGAGAAATAATTACTGGACACTATGTGAACGTAACGGAGCGTGGTTCGGCATGTGATTGGGGGAAGGTTTAGCGGTAATCGCTGTATGTTACTTTATCAACTTTCAAGTTCATAGCTGCGCACTGTGCGCAGTGTCGTTTTTCAATAACCATGCTTCGTAGTAGGTAACGACTGAATTTAAAGTGTGCTGTGGGGAAGTCAGTTGTGAAGACGCGTGCTCTAGGGTTGTTGCAGTGCAGGCCCGTTGTGATTAAAGGTCAAGATTAAATTGCCGATGAAACCATTGCATTACGGTGATTCAAGGACAAATTCTAGAAGTTGTTGAAATGATAGCCTGTTACTCGTACTTTGTATTTTGGAATCCTTTGTGATCGTCTCTTGTTATTTGTGTATTTGTTTTTTTAATCCTTGTGGTCACTCACCCTACAAGGTGTTAAAATGGAACTTAGAGAACTAGGGTGTGTGGCCGTGGACTAGTCAGTGGGCTCAGGATAGGTTTCATTGGCTTTTGTGCGTAATGCACCAAACGTTTGGTTTTCATATAGCAAGGTCGAAAGCCACGGAGTTAAATCTTTTAATACCAAGTCTGTACTTCCTGTGCAGCCAGACTTACATTTAAAAATTCTATGTTTTGCCCGCAGCCTGCAGTTGCGTTTTTTATGTTTCTCGGAACGAACGGCGATTATTTTCCTTGTTCAGCTTTAACTAACTTGACGGAGTGTTTACTGTGCGGTACGAATTTAGTATTTTAATAAATCCAGTTCAGCGTGTCCTGTACAGGTCTTTCCATGACTCAGGCGGTTATTCGGCACCCTTTCAGGGTGGAGAACCGGGTTAGATCCCAGGTCAGTCCGTGTGAGGTTTGTGGTGGACAGAGTGGCAGTGGAACAGGGGTTTTTGCGCGTGTTTCTGTTGTACCCTATTAATATCATTCCACCGACACTCCATACTCTTCATGTGCATGTTTCTTTTACCAGCAGGACAAACGGGCGAAACATGGGAATCTTTCAAGCAGCAGTGCTGTGTCGAAACTCAGGGAGCATTGGATAGGAAAGTACTTTCACTCTTACTTCTTTTTAAAATGCTAAATCACTTCAATTTTGAAAATTTATGTTGCAGCCGGGGAGATAGCAGGGGTGGTCTGAAATGGTGCAGCTAGTGACCGACAGTTCAATCAGTCACGTGAACAAGCGATTTTGCACCGCGTCTTTAAAAAACGTTCGCTTCGGCGCAGTTCATCGCTGTTTTGTGTTCTGCGTTCAGATTGGTAACAGAATTGTAGCAAACACAACAATACGCTGTGTAGGTAAAGTGCATAGGTCGTACATGCATTGTAATTTAGTGCGGGGTTTTCAAATTGTGACCCTGCAGTCACGCTTATAAATCGAGTCGGCCTAAACTAGTTCTTCGCTTACGCCGGTTTTACTCAGCGTCTTTTAAAGCAGACGCTGCATAAACCTGTGTTAAATTGATTGTGAAGTGATTTGGGTCCGTGTCCCGTACGTAGCAGCGATGAGATCAGAAAGTTGACGTATGTAAACTGTAACAAACCCAATATTTACTCAGCACAATAGAATTTCAGTTTTTTTTTTCGTAATTTGCGGGACGGGAGCTTGCAGATTGGAAAGCGTAGTTTCCGTTTATAGTGGCAAGAGATATTTTGCAACGTAGATTCACTTCAAAGGGTTCGACATATAGCGAGAAGGGGAAGTGGAAATTATGTCCTAATGAGACAGAGAGAGAGATGTAATAAAATAATTTGCGTTTCCCAATGAACCCACACAATTTATAGCCTGTCAGGTCAAACGTTATGTAGGGGTAAAGCTTTTGACGTGTTATTCCGAGAAATGTGGTTGGAATTTTGGTGAGACCATTGAATTTCCGGGGTGTGATATTTCATATTTCCCTTACACCTTGTATGAGAATGTCAAAATACGGCACTTTGAAATGGATTGCGATCTCTTCATTGCAGATCTTCACCCATCCACCATTTTTAAGCGCGTTCGGAAAATTGCGAAAAGTGACTATTAGCTTCGTCATATCTGTCTGTCTGTCCGTCCGTCCGTCCGCATGAAACGACTCCGCTTGCACTGGACGGATATTTGTGGAATTTGATCTTTGATTATTTTTGGAAATTTTGTTGAGAAAATTTAAGTTGTATAAAATCTGACAAGAGTAGCTGGTACTTTCCATGAAGACCAATTTACATTTTTGATCACATCTCCCTCAGTTCTTATTATAATGAGAGATATTTCAGAAAAAGTTGCAGAGAAAATCAAAACACACATTTGATGTTCAATAATTTTTTTTCTCTAGAAAATCGTTCCATTCGGAGATAATGTGGAAAATATATTGTAGAGTGGGGCAGGGCCACAGATGGCAATATGACGCATGCGCATTGCATGCTGGATAACTTAGACTACAAACACACACTCAGAATATGTAATACATATTGCTTGTCCAATTAGGCAAAGGTTGCACGAAAGCGCCTGACTGTTTTGCCCGTATTCCCATCTCATTTCGCGATATAAAACCATTAATGCAGGATTTTACAGCACCATGGGGTTTCGCAGAACATCGTTAGGAGTTCCGCGAGAAAAAGTGAAATAAATAAATAAATAAAAGTTTTGAAATAACTCGAACAAATTTAAACATCGCAAAATATCGCGGTGATTTTTGTCCAGCACTTGAAGTAGTGAATAAATATTCATAAAAAGAGGAATAAGCTTCAATTTTGTTCGCACAGTGCAACCTGACTTACTTATAGCAGCCTTTTGCAATTATGTAGTATGGGTCGCTGTCGGAGGGTAACTGCGAATGTATTGAATAAGCAGTCGCAGACAGCCGACAAGGGGTTGTCCTCACCGTAGAAACATATGTTGTTACGAAATGTTCACACAGAAAACCTTAGACCTGGATTGATACTTTGGTTCAGGATAAGGACAGGTGGCGGGCACGTGTGAATGCTGTAATGAACCTTCGGGTTCCATAAAATTTGGGGAATTTATTGACTAGCTGAACACCGGTTAGCTTCTCAAGAAGAACTCTGCTCCATGGAGTAAGTAAGGAGTCAGTAAGTTGTACAGTACTTTAGCGGTAATGGAATTGCGCTCCATGGTGTCTCATTTTCCTGGCGTGTAAACGTTTTAATAGGCTGGGGTTTCTGAGGATATAAAAATTATTTTGGGTTAGTGCGTGGAAGATGATTGGGAAACCCTGCTCTAAAGCATAAAATGTTGTACTGTAATTAGCCATTAAACAACAGCTGAAACGTTCGTGGGTTGTCTACTGTAAATTTTATGTTATTTTAGGGGCGTATTTATGTGCGTTTTTCCGTAAGAACCAAACGTTTTTTATTGTTAAAGAAAAACCGAAAATAGTTATATAATTTGAGGGTACATATTGGGATATGTAAAATACAAGGCAGGATTGGAGCTTCTGGAGGGTTCGTTAAAATCCTAGTAATCGGTGGCGCCACCCAGTGTCGACACTACTGACCACTGCAATACCTGTGACCGCTAAAGGTTCTCGACATCATGTAACCATGACTTCCGGTATGTGGCACTTCCGAGAATTTATACAAAATTTCCAACACTCTTGAATTAGTAGAGCGGTAGAAGCTGAAGCAGTAAACAGCGCAAGGTAGGTGATGGAACTGTGGGTTTTGACACCGTGTGGGATCGTAGGTCGATAACCAAATTTTCGGGGGAGCGTGCTGCTTCCATCATCAGGGTGAAGAAATTACATCGACTTCGCGATGAACGATAAGGAAATAATTCCATCACCGTGAAGATGGCGGCAGTGCGTTGCTTCGAAACACTGTTGCCAACCCACGATCCTACACGGTGTGTGATCATTACCCGCTATAAAATCCATATTAAAAATATTATCTACCAACTGTGTTTCGTCCTGTCACTTTCTCATTGAAAAGCGGGTTCAGTTTTCAGGCCACTTGTTGCATTCCAAATTTGTCTTTGCTATACCGTCCACAGTCGAATTATACGGGACCGATTGTGGTTCAGTATCAGAAGTGAAGTCTTTATCTGAGCCTTTCATTAAACGATGTTTCTTGTTTATAGCATTGAAAGGAGACGTCTTTAATCGATTAATCGATTATATAGTTTCACTCACTTCTGCGACGTCATTTGTGTTGTGACGTAACAAGACCGGTGGCTATCCTTGTGACGCAGCAAGATCTGTGACTATCTTTGCACGCGATCTCAGTTATTCATTGCAAGATTCGATATATCGACGTTAAACTGTGTCAGTACACGCCAAACGGCAGGGCTGTTGCAGTGATTACCCACACAAGACGGCCGACCCATGAAGTTCTACACCAACCTGAACAAGGTAAGGCAAAGTACAGGTAAAGTTCGCCCTAGGACAGGCCACGAAGGCCCCAGAGGGGGAGTAGAGGTATAGCTCTACTCTTTCTTTAACCTCCGCCTCAGCCCCCTTTCCCCTGGGAAAGACCCCAGTATCCATCGTACAGGAGGCTGGGTGGGCTCAAGGGTTGGTCTGGACGGGTGCGGAAAATCTCTCCCCTTACCGGGATTCGATCCCCGGACCGTCCAGCCCGTAGCGAGTCGCAAACTTGAACTAGACAATTTATTTATTTTGCTTTGTTTTTTAACGTCTGTAACTTAGGCTATACAGCATTCAGTGACTGGATGACATCAGGTAAATGAATTGGAAAGGATGTGGAAGGAAACGGAAGGTACAGTACGACAGGATAGCTTGTGGACCGGAACGTCTTTTACTACTGTTGGTCAATCAGGTTTCCTAATTATTTTAGACTTTCCTTAAACATTAGGAAAAATAATGCCTCACGGAGAGATACACATTCGTCCACCTGTGGCCTGGTATCAGCGCGTAAGCTTTTGAACAACTTTGTTTTTAGGCACCTCTGCAAAGTTGCGAAAAACGACTATTGGCTTCGTTATGTCTGTCTTGTCTGTCCCTCCGTCCTCGTGGAACAACTCGGCTCGCACTGGTCGGATTTTCATGGATTTTGATATTTGACAATTTTTCGAAATACTGTCGAAAAAAGTCAATATTCATTAAAATCTGACAAGAACGGGTACGTTACAGAAAACCTGTGCACCCTTATATCTCGTTGGTAGAAGTTATACGGGAAATCAAAGTACTTATGCTCAGTGACAATTCCCCCCCCCCCCCCAAAATCGTGCAGTTTACGAGATAATGTGGAAAAATATGGTAGAGCTAAATAGCCCACGGATGACAATGTAATACGGCGTATACGCTTTTCATGCTACATAACCAAGGCTGTAAACACTCACTCAGAATATGTAACACCTCTTCCACTGGTTACACGAAAGCGCCTATACGTTATGTTTAAATGTACGTTGCCTGCCGTGTATAAATTTGTCATTATGACCTTTACTGAAAGGAACAGAGCAGTGCCGGCTGATGTGCTGTTCATTGATAAGAAAGCCGAATGTACTACCGGTAATACACATATCCACGTATACCAAAACTCTTGCGCTCGTTTTGCTAAAGTTCTGTGTTGAAGTCTTCCACTAAACGAGGGACAGTAAGACTTCCAGGCTTGTCTGTTCTGAATAAATCGTACTGTGCAGCAGGCCACACTTGGCGCTGTCAATGTGTGCCGTACCAGCTTTCAATTATCTCTTTGAGAGTCAATGTGGGAGATTTCCACATCATGTAATGGGGCGGTCCCAATTTTCAGTTGTAGGTATCCGAGGTAACTCCATCAGTATAGTGTCAAGGCTGCGGGCTGGACTTATCGGGGCTCAAAATCCGACAGGGGTAAGAGATTTGTATGTTCTCCGAAACGTCCTGACGGGTGCTGAAGCCCACACAGCAGGTAGCGGGTTTCCTTACTAAGGTTACAACGACCTTACCGTGAATTTGACCACTGACCTCCATCTAATGCCGATGTTAATAGTGAGTGGAGCTGTACCACCATCTCAAAGTGAGCCTTTACGACGTGCACAGGGACAGCTTTACCTTTACTGAGTCACTTAAAGCTTCGATTGTATGATAATGAAATGCAATGTTCTGTGCAGTCCGTACAGCTATTAAGAATTTTGTTGAATTTCCATGTTGTAAAGTTTTATAATTACCGGTCCCAGTGGTCGCGCAGTCTGAGGCGTAGGTCTGCGGCCGCTTGCCTGCAGAGATTGTGGGTTCGAATCCTACCGTGAGTGTTGTGTGTTGTCAGGTAGAGGTCTCTGACGAGGTCACTCGTACTGCCGAGCTTGGTGCGTCGTCGTGTGTGATCTAGAAACCTCAAGAATGAGGAGGTCCTGGTCCACTGGGGGCTGTTGCGCCAAAAAAAAAAGTGTTTCATAGTTGCAATTTCAGCGTAATGAACTGCAAAGGCGCAAGCTGACAGTGTTGCTTGCAGCGTTGAGGAGTAAACCGACTGTAAAGAACACCCTAGGAATGTTGTTCATTGCGCTCCTTCTTGTTCCACCTAGCATTGTAGTGAGTTTATGTTGCACATAAATGGGAGTTGTGAGGGCGTGGGAGGTACGTGTGATGGCTGTGTTGGGATGTGGCTGAAGGGATAGCAGGGGTGCAGCAGACTCTGCACCAACTTGTGTCATCTCCGCACCGCAGGTGTCATCAGGCATTCGTTTGATTTTCTGAATACTGGTGAACACCTTCTATACGAAGTGAAATTGAGTGAACGACTTTGTGTTACTGTCTTAACTGAGGTCGTTTGAACACTGCACCATTATTTGAGGAGTTTATGAGGGTCAGAAACACTGTGAAGTCTTCTGTGGGGGGGGGGGGGGGGGGGGGGGT
>Ga0123352_10003983_pt1 | contig 21625 bp, 16 predicted proteins | sample TergutLab28metaG_FD_89700 | JGI IMG/M metagenome (GOLD analysis project Ga0123352, IMG submission 89700) | Labiotermes labralis P1 segment gut microbial communities from Petit-Saut dam, French Guiana - Lab288 P1 | ecosystem: Host-associated > Arthropoda: Insects > Digestive system > Gut ...
CGCGCACGCACGCCCGCGCACGCACACACGCGCACGCACGCCCGCGCACGCACGCCCGCGCACGCACGCCCGCGCACGCACGCCCGCGCACGCACACACACTCACTCACTCACTCACTCACTCATGTACCCGTGTGCCTGATGACACTGCACAGATCGAAACCTGTAGGAAGAACATAAGTGGCAAGGTGCAAGAGATATTTTTCTTATCTAAAATGTCCAGACCAGCTGTGGGTTCTAACGGGTCTACTGTTCAGTGGGTAAAGGTAGCTCCTCACGTGAGGTTAGAGCGACCGAAGCGTGAATCTGGCCACTTGGCCATCTAGCGGCGTGGTTAAGAATGATCGTATCTATACTTCCTCTCCCCCGTATGCCTTAAGGATGTGCACAGGAATTGCTTTGTATGTTTACAGTATGATTAAAACGTTAAATACATCATTTCAACGCAATTGTCGTAGACCTTTAGGCTTGGGCCACTTGGACTTAAGGGACAAACAGCAAGAATAGGAGTTAGAAAGTAAGACAGGCATGTGCTTTTAAGGTAACATTGGGGCGCATTCATGCAAACATCATTACTGTTGAAAAGGAATAAGTGTTGCATATTATGGGCGTGTGTATATAGCCTTAGCTACAGATCATGCAATGCGCATGCGCTATATTTTAATATATGGCCTGACCGCCCCTACAATTTTTTTTCACATTATCTCATAAACGGCACGATTTTCGAAACACAGTTACTGATCCTGATATGTGTGTTTCGAGTTTATCTATAGTTGAGTCAAATCTTTCTCATTATAAGAGGAACTGAGCGAGATATAATCAAAAGGTATATTGGTCTTCAAGTACAGTACCTGCTGTTCGTGTCAGATATATTGGTCTTCATGTACAATACCTGCTGTTCTTGTCAGATATTAATGAAACTTGAATTTTGTGGGTAGATTTTCGAAAATTACTCCGATAATAAATTTTTTGAAAATCTGCCCATTGGGAGCCGAACTGTACTATGTGAGCAGACGGACGGACATGACGAAGCTAGTAGTCGTCTTTCGCAGTTGTGCGAGTGCCGCTAAGTACTTAATGAGCAGCTTTGTAACTTGTGTGCTTCGCGTTCGGTAATTACGGACGTTAATGAAGGAGAATAATATGGCCGATTCATATTATAGGTATGGGGAGGGGGGTTGCTACAGATAGAAATTATACGTTATAATATTAAAATTGTTCCACTGTAAATTCGGTATGGGAGTGTGGACTGAACGTAGCTGAGTCGGAGTAGGTTTCTGTGTAAGAAAGAGTTAATTTTGTGACTGGTTGGGGAACTGTAAGCCTTGTATGATAAGTCGAGGTGTCATATATCAAAATTTAGTTGGGTTCATATGGAACCAACATGTTAGTATTGTAACACAGAACCTATACAATTGCTAGAACATCCAGCAGCGAAGTAGACCCACACGTGTTTGTCATTATGCATTATAAGATACTTCATAGTCTCTAGTAGACAGAGTTCTCTTTATAGACAATAATGCTTTACGCGATGTCTGTAGTCTGCTATTTCCTTTCCTCCACTCTCTTTCTGGCAGCACTGTCTTTCGTATTTCTGATATTATCTCCTCATCTCCTTTTCTCGTTTTCTTTCTGTTTGTGTTACATTAATGCATCTCCTGTTTGTGTCATATTCCTATTTCCATAATCCTCCTGAGTCTGCAGTCACGGACCACTTGTTGGAAGCTACCTTATCTGCAGAATGGCATTCCGTACGTTATTTCACCGTCTTACGTTTTAAAAGGGCAAATTTTCGCCCGTGTATTTTGTGTATAAAAAGTCTGCAAACCAACAGGGTAGAATGTTAAGAGAAAGAGAATTTTACGATGTGATAATTAGGTTGGCAGCTCCGAATGTGTTGTTGTTGTTGTTCGTCTTTGATCTCTCAGTGGCCAGCGGCACTACACCCAGCTGTGACGGATGTCCGTGTTTGTAGAAGTCACGTGACTTGATTTGATACTTAAAAAAACTTAATTAATTGATTATAGACCTATTATAATCTGAAGCCCGAAGTCGTAGACTTGATTAGCCAAAGTAAAAATATATTTTATCCTGGATCTGAGCAACCCCTTCAGCTCTTGTCTAAATTTTCAGCGTTTTAAACGGGATTGAATAGAAACTTCTTAAAAATTTGTGTGTTTTTCTTTATTAGCAACAGAGGATCTGTTTGAAGAAAGCGGCATGTAAGGTATATAATATACTAATGAAAGTCGGGTAATGCAAATTCGGGAAGAATATGTTTGTAAGGCACACAGATTGCGCCCTTGTCCTGTGTTTTTGATCAAATTACAGTTTGGCTAATACGTAACCAATTGATGTGTTACAACTGGGCCTAGGGGAAGGCTAAACAAACGGGCAAGCAAAATTAGAAAAACACCGGAAAACAATGACAACTGGTGCCTTGTCGAAAGCAAATTCGTGACGGACTGTCCTCTCCAAATATATTTCCTTGCTAGTTGAATAAAGATAGACCAACTTGATGTCACTTGCTTTATTATTTCATTATTTAATGCTCCACATGTTTCGAATGTTAGTACATCCATCCTCAAGAGCTTGCGACTTATTTGTTGAGTTATTTCATGGGCTGTATTGCTCCTTGGTATCCTTATGCAGGCTTCAGCCTGCATCCGGATACCACACCACCCCAGCCGAACCACACCGTAACACCAACACACATCGAACCAGAGCAACACAACCCATGAAATAACTCAACAAATAAGTCGCAAGCTCCTGAGAATGGATGTACTAACATTCGAAACATGTTGAGCATTAAATAATGAAATAATAAAGCAAGTGACTACAAGTTGGTCTGTCTTTATTCAACTATCGAGATGATGCAGGTCCAATAAACATAATATTTCCTTGCGTTTGGCTATCACATGTCCTGTTTCTTTTCTTATTTACCGGCGTAAAGGCTTTAGAATGTTGCCAGAGTGTTAGGAAATTTCACGGCTATAAATGTCAGAGCAGACTTTGTTATAGCCCTGGGGGTACATTTTTACTGATCTAAAAATTATTTCTAGTAGCATGACAGCACCTAAGCTTCTGAAGTCTCAATTGCATGAATGTGGAGATGCCATAAGAGGACAAAGAAGAAGAAACACGGGGGGTTGAGGAGGAGGAGGAGGAGAAAAGGAGAACAGGAGTTGTAGAATGGGAACGAAGAGAAGAACAAGAATATAAAGAAGACCAAAATGAAAGATTTATTAAAATGAGAATGAGACAAAGCACAATCTTGAAGGTCTCAATCGGACGATAGTAGAAATTGCAAAGAAATTGGTTGCCGAGTTGTGATTTATTAAACTGGCTTAGGATAGAGTACCGAGCCGGGTAACGAAGTCGCTTTAGCGAACAGGCTGCGGGCCAGACTAGAGAGGACTCGTCAGTATCCCATAACGGGTAAGAGACTTTTGTGTTCTCCAGTAAGATCAAACCGACCCTGAAGGCCCACCCACCCTCCTCTTTGCCTCTGGCTCTTTCCGCAGGACACAGCTGCCGGTGCGTGAATCTGACGACTTAGTTCATCTAGTGTCTGGGTAAAGAATGAGTGGAGTTGTACTTCCATAACTCAAAATCCCTTAAAGGCGTGTAACTTTACCTTTACCTTTTAATATATACTGTTGCGTAATGCTGCGAACACAATGTTTTTGGATTCTAGAAAGGTAGGGGAATGCCTGACCAACTATCACATTCTCAAAGATGCACTACTACATGGTATAATTTATGTCTGCATTTCTGTCATCCAAAAACATGATATTTCTTGAAGCAGACAGTGGTTGACTGATAGGTCTACGCCATCATTTATAGTTCAAAGTGCTCACCAATAGATGGCACTGTAGCTTCAATACGGGGTAAGACTTTGGAACTTCAGACGGTAACTATTTACGGTGGGGGACGTGAGCTCCAAGAGTTAAATAATTGGTATTTAAATTAAAGGTTTGTAACTGTGACTCCCTCCATTGCGTGTATTAATATTATTGCCCAATTACGGATTTTTTATTTAGCAAACAAATCGAAATGGAGTTAACCAGTTTTATAGATAGCGCAGATAGGAATAGTGTTATAATTAAAAAATCACTTCCAACATCTCATACTCCTGGAAAAATAGGCTGTCACTTTTGTGTGAATAGAGATGTGCTATAAAGTTCATACACCAAAAAATACACTCTATATTAAACTTGACTAAGTTTTAAAATTTACATTAAAATCACTTTGACTTGCTCCTACATGTTTCGGTCTAAGGCCATCATCAGGGAGCCTTCATTAGAGCCTAGCTAAAGTTATATTTAGGTTGAAATTCGGCAGCATGCTGCCACACCACCGTACAACATATAACGATGTATTTTTTTTTTTTACCGAATTTCAACCTAAATATAACTTTAGTTAGGCTCTAATGAAGGCTCCCTGATGATGGCCTTAGACCGAAACATGTAGGAGCAAGTCAAAGTGATTTTAATGTAAATTTTAAAACTTAGTCAAGTTTAATATAGAGTGCATTTGTTGGTGTAAGAACTTTATAGATATCAAAATGCACGGTACAACGATAAAAATTAAAAAAAAAAGAGATATGTGCTAGTTGGAGTCGCATGCAGGAGATGAAGGACTGGGGTTGGAGGCTATCTTAGAAGTGACGAAGGATGCAGATACGATTTGTCCTTATAAAACGTTGGTCTGTTGTGGGTTGTGGGTGGGAAGTCTGTGCTTGTTTCATGGAGCCCTGTGAATATTAAAGGGGCGTACTGTCTGAACTTACATTGCACATATCCTAACATAGAACACCAGGGCCATATTTTTTCTGTGCGAGTGTACTGCATCTGGCTACATGATATGCTGGATCTGGCACTGTCAGTTTTTCTTAAGATTGGGAAGAATTATGTGACTCAGTAACTAACTCACCAATCAAATGACTAATTCACTAAGTAACCGAATGATTGGATGAATAATTCATTTACTGAACTGCATATAAAAAGACTCACAGACTGTCTCTTTGGCCCAGCAAAACACCGACCTGTTAACAGAACCAAACATTAAAGCCCACCATCCACTCCAAGTCTCACTACATTCTTCCCAAAGTCCCACCTTCTTACTCCCACTTCAAGCGATTTCATTAGCTATCTAATTCTTTAATGGCTGGACAGCCCTACTGGGCTTCACGATCACACTCGGAGGGACTCCTTTTGGAGAAGTGATCGGCTCGTCGCAGAGACCTCTACCTGACAACATACAACACTCAAAACAGACAAAAGTCCATGACACGGTCGGGATTGGAACCCACAATCGCAGCAAGTGAGCGACCGCAAACCCACGCAGCCACTGAGATTGGCTTTAGCTATCCAGTATCTCGATGTAAATGGTACCGTGTTAAACCAAATTTCTGCGGCCGCTCGCTTGCTGGGATTGGGATTGTGGGTTCGAATCCCCCCCCCTCCCCCTCGGAGCATGGATATTTGTTGTGAGTATTGTGTGTTTTCAGGTAGATGTTTCTGTGACGGGCCGATAACTCGTCCAGAGGAGTCCTACCGAGTGTGGTGCGTCTGAGTGTGATCGTGAATCCTCGATAATGAGGATGCCTTGGTCCACTAGGACTGTTGCGCCATAGTTTAATAATAATAATAATAATAATTGCAATTTATAATATTAATAGAAATATTCGCTTAGGAAAACAGCGCTGATTAGACCAAATAAGAGCGGAACTACACATTTCGAAGAACAAAATTTGCAAATCACTTATTTACTTACTTACGACATGTTATATTCAGATGGGTCCAAGTAACGTTTCACCCACTGGATTGTCGAAAATTGGTAATGTATTAAATAATGTTTCACTGTGTTTTTGGCTCTAGATCGTGGATGATGAAATTTTTTTTTAGCCTGGTGTCAAATATATCAACATTAGCAATGATGCCAGCTATTGGAGTTGCTTGGCTCTGCCTACCGAGTTTAATGAGACGTGCTTGCATGGGCTTGCGGATGTTCCATGAATTCTTAACGTGATGGTGCTGTACGCAGCGGTATAAACTGCGCTCACGCCGTCGGAGAGATGGAATATTGTTTATTTACTGGTTTGTTTGTGATTTATTTAATGCAGTTCTCAGTAACGTGCTACGTAACTGCGTGGCTTCAAACAATTGAATTTAATCTTAGGTTACATTATTCACTGTGTATTTCGTATCAGTCAAGTGTTATTTTATTATCCGACAAACATAACTCTCTCTCTCTCTCTCTCTATATATATATATATATATATATATATGTGTGTGTGTGTGTGTGTGTGTGCGCGCGCGCGCGTTTTCTAACCGTACTACTACATGTTTCGGCCGTCCAAATCAGCCATCATCAAGTAGGACATTGGTACACAAAAAGAGTAAAATGGGAGAGTTTTGTAAGGAGAAGCCTATTTCTTTTTACTCTTTTTGTGACCCATTGCCCTACCTGATGATGGCTGATGTAGACAGCCGAAACATGTGGTAGTATCGGATAGAAAACGAATACAAAGGGTCTATATAGCTGTGTTTATCAGATAGTAAAGTAACACTTGATAGAATTGACGTTAAATATTTCACGGCTAAGAATGAGTTAATTGAAATTTAATTTTTATGTAGCTACTCTTCTTTGCGTCATAAATAGTCGTGTTTTTGGGTTTTGGCCCATGTGCATGAAATAATTTTTTTTTGCGGTGTCTTGAAGCGCGAGCCGCGTCCTAAAATATTTTGTTTGATGCCTGGTATATAAATGGAAAAACTGCTGTTTCATTCCTTATGTACAATAGAGCGTTGCTGTGTTTATATCAGCGATACACAAATGCCGGGCACCGGGTCACCCGGGCGACTAAATTTTGTACAGTGACGCCTAATACTTTAGGGTCCGCAGAATGGAACTCGCCTCATGTGACCTTTCTGTTACCTAGAAATTTGAGGCAGTTATTTCGATTCATGCATCCCTGAATTAAAAATATGCGGTCTCTTTTTAACTGCTCACTGTTATTGCGATCATTTCCAGCTTGCGTTTCATCAGATTACAAAGACCTGATATCACGTCAGAGGATTCCTAGTTCGTCGCTTTTTCTCAGATTTTCATTAATCTCGTGTCTATCCAGCATCTGATGTCTGGGCGTTGTGTGTGAAAATGTATGAATTCTCATACCGCAAAGCCATAGGTTTAAACGAAGAACAGGACGTTTATTTTAGTGAAAAATATGAGAAATTTAAGGGCAGTTTAACCCTTTAACGCCGACCTCGGTGTAGTGTACGGACTTTTAAAACTTCACATGCTGCCGGCCCCGGTGCATCGTGCCTTCGTGGATGCTGTTTAGGGTACTAAAGATTCAAAATTCCTCCGTCCTGGGCAGCAGTTGGAATTTAAACCCCCCAGGGATAGGAGCACTTTAAACATAAGATTTAAAAGGAAACGACTTCAGATCCAAAGACCACATTCCACGGAAATGAAGTTATTTCACACAAAGGCCCAAGTGTTCTGGGTCGTGACACTGTGTCTTGGGGCTAGTAATTACCGACATTTCGAAAGATCATAAGTTCTTTTTCTTCAGGAGCAAGCAGTTTAAGAAAACCCTTACGCTAAGGATTACTATCCTTCGAAACGTTGGGAAATATTCGTCCAGAGACACAGAGTTACATCCCTTAATACCTAATTCTTCTGCCATACCGCTATGACAATCTTGATCCTCACATTTACACCTGCCCTGCTATACTTTTCTCTACTTTTCTCCACTTCCCACCTTTGCTAGTGTGCATCATTTCCACCCTTCCCCTGTTGTTCCTCTTGCTTCTCGTACCCCCAATTCTTTTTAGTCACTTTTTTACTCCAAAATGTCTTTATTTTTCTTCCCTTATCACTCTCCTCCCGTATTTATCCTTATATCACCCCCTAAAGGTAGTGACCCCTTTACAGGCCCGGTGTGACCCACAGGGTGGGTAGAGGTATAACTACTCTTCCATGACCGCGGCACTAGAAGGAGGTGAGTGGTCAGCAGCACGCCCCGACCGGACTTTACCCCCGGGAAAGACCTGGTACCCATTTTACAGGAGGCTGGGTGGGCCTCAGGGCCGGTCTGGACGGGCGGAAAATGTTGTCCCCACCGGGATTCGATCCCGGACCGTGCAGCCCGTAGCTCAGTCGCTATACCGACTGAGCTACCGGGCACACGTATCCTCCTCTATCCTCTTTTTCTAACAACGAACCTACTTTGTTGAGTAAAAATAAGCTTAAGTAATTTGTCTGTGGATTCGATGCAGTTGAATACGCGTAGGGGCTGGTGTCTGATAACTAACATTCAGATCCTGTAATAACGGAGATTTTAAATTTAGAATTTAGCGACCTCTTTCTGTGAAGACGTTTTTCTGGAGAAAGAGCAACTGAAGGAACTGCCTATATTTTAGCACTCATAGCACGTACACATAAGCCCCTTTAAGTAGATAAATAGCCATTGTCTATATAATATAAGCAGGACAAAGGAAGCCACTCTAAAGGGTCTAATTAATAATGCAGTGCCACGCTGAGTTTCCAGGTGCAGGAGGGGACTGCTGGATGGGAATTTCTTTATGAAGTTCACGCCTATGACATTCGCGGGAGACATGTTATTTCCCTGGTACAAAAGCTGTAGGATTAAATTATTGCTTCGTACCGGGCGATTTGTCGGATGTTGAGCTGTTGCCGGAGTTAGCGCTGATCTCTTGTAAAATGTTACCGCAGCTCGTTCTAATTCCGCTTCACTTCGCTGCGTTTTATTGCATATCTCTGTGTTTATGAATTCATAGCGGTTTTTATAACGGGTGGTGTTTAAGTGTCTGCTATAAAATGCACGGCCTGTCTGCGTGATGTAATGTCTGGGGTAAACAAAGCCTTAATTAACCATCTTCGGGTGTGTTTCTGTGTTTTAGTATTGTGCCTGTGTAGTGAAAGTGTACTATTCTTGCTTGCTCTCTAGAACAACTTACTTACTTACTTACTTACCTACTCCATGGTGGAGAGTCCTTCTTGAGAAGCTAACTGGTTTGCAGCTAGTTAAGAAATTCCCCGAATTTCACGGAACCCGAAGGTTCATTACCGCACTCACAAGCGTCCGCCACCTGTCCCTATCCTGGGCCAGCCCAATCCAGTCCATATACTCACATCCCACATCCTGTAGATCCGTCCTAATATTATCCACCCATCTACATCTAGGTCTCCCCAGTGGTCTCTTTCCACTCCAGAGGAATCATCCCGCATGTGAGTGTTTCTTAACATTAATGTTTTACAGGGAGGGGTTGTTAGCACCTCGCCCAACCACCAAGCTGGAGGACCACCCCTTGTCGGCTGTCCGCGACTGCTTATTCAATTTATTCGCAGCTACCCTCCTTATCGGAGGCCGTTCCTCTACTCGCAACCTAAGGACGCGCCATGCCGTGGTGACAGGGACCCACTACATGTAGAACAACACACTTCCAAAATGTTTGACGATGTGTGCAAATGTGGATACCTTATTGCATCAAACTGACACGTCACACGTCCTTAGTTTTGCTAGACAATTCCTAATTTTCATTAAATTCAGTAAATAAAAATGCTTAATTAAATAACGCGAATATAATAATAATAATACATTTGACCGCAAATGGGCTGTCTCCCGATGGAAGTGGTTATTATGCATGCACGTAAATATGAGACAAGGAACTAATAAATTTAAGTCGGGAAGGCTACATGAGAAGCATGCAGTAGCAACTTGGATTCTAGGGAACCATCTCAGCATTCGCTTTTAGACACAGGAAAACCAAGAAAAACCTGTGCCGAAGTGACTTATAAAGCATTTATCCTATTTTATTTGAGGTATCAAAGCAACTCTCGTAAGTGTGTGAGGAAATCTCCTCCTCTTAATGATATAAACTTTTAGTTTAAGTACTTAGGCTGCCTTTGACACTAAAGTGATTTAGAATTGTTGTTATTGCAGATTGCGTGCCCCTGAAGTATACAATAACTGCCCGTGAACTACACAAATAATCGACTTTTTTCACGAACTGTACATTGTTAGGATTAGCTAAGATATCGTCAACAGTTCAGGCGCAGTCTTGGTCCCTCTGTCTCTTCGAACACATATGACTCTTTTGAATAAATAATTTGAATTCTAGTTTTATATGTATGTTTGTTATATAGGGTTATTCAAAATGATTGTCGAGTTTTAACAGCTTGTCATACAAAATACACTTGAGATAGGAGTATAAGTTTTCCTTTATTTAATAGAACAACACTCCAAGTTTTTGCTACTTACCTTACAGGTGCTCTGTATGTGCACCATTTGTGATTCTACAAACGTCAACACGATAATCCAGTTCGTTCCGCATGTCAGCGATGATGGTTTCAATAGCGGTTCTGATTCGTACCTTCAGTTCCGTGATACTTGCGGGAAGAGGAGGAACATAAACCTGATCCTTGACGTAACCCCGTAGAAAGAAACGACATGGGGTTGAATCTGGAATGTACTGTGTATGACCCCTACAATCATTTTGAATAACCCTGCATTTCGGCCTTTTAGCCTTTTGATCGTCTTGCGTTCTGCCGATATGTTTGGAATATCAAACTTTTGCCTGAAGTGTGCTATTCATTGATACATTAACTTTGTAATACAACAGGAAAGAAGAAACCTTATTTATAATAATTCAGGTTTTTGTGATTCCAGTTTATTTAGTAAATAGTCCCACTTCCTCTTTCGTATTTGCGTTTGGTGTAACGTGTCTTATTACATTTTTGGTAACATTTTTATTAGAATTTCTCTTAATAATAAAATTTAGGTTGCCGCATAGATGGGAAGATAAAACTGAATTAAATCTGACAGAAGCAGGACGGGAATGTTTCGACTGGATTCCCGTGGCTCAGAATACGGAAGAATGTCGGTCTCTCGTGAAAAAATAATGAACTTTATGTTTCCACAATTTTCGAGGAATATTTTGAGTAGCTGAGGAACTACCAGTTTTAAAAAAGGGGCTGTGATCTGTGGAACTATTTAGCTAGTGATATTTAATTGCTATTTATTTGTATGTAACTAATCCTCCAATGCAACTCGCAGTATCAATGGCACTGTCGTATTCATTTTCCTGATGGTGTCAGCTGAATTCCGTTTTTATCACCTTCATGTCGTTTTGATAATATATGATATTGTGACACAAGGGTCCAACTTCCAGTACTCTGGGCTAGTCCTGGAACGTCAGACCTTGCAGGCGAAGAATTAGGTTCTCGAGCTCGGAACCCGGCGACCTCAAATTACCTTACTTACTAGGATCGGGGCATGGGGTTCAGTGAAAGAAAGAGAGCAACCGTGTATAAATTAATTCCAAGAACATAGGATATATTACAAAAAAAAGTAATTACACTAGTGAGTGAAGGAGCGAGGCTGCCTATAACTCTAGTGTGACAATTCCCTAAGTCCAGACCACATCACTGATCAGAACTACCATAGGCCTTGTTTAGTTCAAAAGTAAACATTCCTACCTTGCAGGTGCGATATGAAGGTTTAGAGTCTCAGAACGGCGTCGGGTCTCAAGGCTGTTATGTTCCCTCTGTTCCTGCGAAGTTAGTGTCGCACTCGGCAGTCCTCTCCCGGTACCTCTGAGAGTGATGATGATGCTCTGTACCTTAAATTTTACACCATAATTGTTTTGTTTCGCTGCTGTACTACGTCACGTTAGTTTGTTGTTTCCCAATGAAACAATAACTACTACATTTGCGGAAAGTATATCGTACTGTTTGTTGGTTTTGACCACGGTCTTTGTGTATGCCGTCTTCCAAGTACCTGGCCATCAGCAAATACTTTCCATTTCAGTTACTTCACAACAGCTACATTTGTCTGCTTTGCCACATAAGTGCAGAATTCCTTAGCATGTGAAATCTTACATCATTCATTCAGCGTTAAAAGTTGATTTTGTAAAGTATTTTCTAAATCTTATAACTAAATTTGTTCCCAAAATTGCACTACATTACATATGAGGTGGTCTCTGTATTTTGGTAATCAGCACTACGATCTACATGTATGCGTATGCTTGTGAATGAATTTTATATCGTACCAATAATTTTTCTATAGAGCGTCAAGAAGAAGTACGCAAATTTATCTTGTCATGTACGAAGACACTGAAGTACCTACTAGTAGATCAGTGTTTTGTCTAACAACCTGCAGCGAACTGCTGGATTTATGTGCTCCCAAAACTTTTAACGACAAGGATTGTATTGTGGTGGTTATACTGATGTTTTCTTCATCACTTGTTTTATTATCTGATCAACTTGTGCTGCTGTTTCGTTTTTGAACTGATTGTGCCGGAATGTTTTGTCGCATTACTCATTATTGTATGGCGTACATTTTCAGGATAGCCATTTTTGACCGTAGCATCCAGTTTTTTTGTCACTGTATTCTTTTATTATTAGTTGACAAAATATTTTAATGTGTTAAACCGATATATGTATATAGTATATAATTACAAATCATTATAAAAATAGAAATACACCTAATTATAAAAATAAAAAAAATTTCCAACAAGAGTGTTACATATCTGCATTACATTTTCTCCTACAAAATGGGAGTCTTCTGCCTGACCTTTTTAGAAGACAATTTTACCTCAGTTCTGAGATGTTCAATTTACCAAGCCAACACTTTCGCAAGACAGGAATATTTAACGAAAAGTTCTTCCAGTTGGTTTGGGGGCAGAACTATTCCCCACGGTTCAATTTTTCAAACTTGAGGTGGTTGTGCCCTTGTACGTTATTACAGCCATGGTAAGAAGAGGACATTATTTTCTCTGTAGTAGTAACACCATCCCTCGTACTGGAGGCCCTTCGCAATTTTATGCTACAAAAGAATGTCCAAAGAATATAAAGTATTGGGAAAATTACAGACACGGCCTTGTTCTCCTATCTCGCCTTGTGTTTAAAAAGGAAATTTCACGTGCGCCATCTGCATCTTACATGAATATACGGTCTCCACTTCACATCAATGATAAGAAAGAAATGGAATCATATTTGCTGGTCGAAAACCAACACGCAGTAGCTTCTGCACAAGAGGCGATTTTGTTTAAAGTAAAATGTGGTCGCCTGTGTATTGAGAACAGCACAGGTCGTGTTCTTATACTGTGAAGCCAGGCGTTTTTAACCATTTCACCTGGACTCAATGCGTGTGTAACAAAATAACAGCGTTTTGTTACAAATATTGTTCTTGTGTAGGTCGCCTGTCTCGGGTTTGATACTTGCGGGTTCCGTAGCGGGCGTTTCTTCTTCTCCTTCCAAACCTCTGGTAGAAGTGAAAGCAAGAAGTTCTTTTAAACACAGCGTTAAACTTAAGTTTCTTCAAATGTTTTAAAGAACGTGGTGATACTGGCGCCTTTTAGCATTAAACATTATGCTACTTGCTGCCTTTTATAATTTTCACTCTTAGAGAATCTGACGACGTTAAACATGCTCGATGTAACATGAAAAAGCTTACCGCTGTCCGAAACATGTAGAGTTTTATTCCAAAAACTAAATTTGAGAAATTACTGCATATCGTTGGTTTTATTATAAGAAATCAACACACTGTACTATTCTGAATGTCTTATTTGGGATCACATGAAGTTTTGGATTATTGCTGTAGGATTTGTCCTTCAATATGACCGACAACAAAAATCGCGCCAGGATTACTGAGAACCTTTCTGAGACCATAAATTCCCAATGATATAATTAGATACCCCAGAAAAGAAGGCTAATATATTACAAAGCAATGTTGACACATAGCAGGGTTTTCATGCATAAAGAACGTGTTGTGTCACATATATTTTGCATTGAAATTAGTTGGTAACACTGATTTTAAGATGAGGGAGATGCAAAATTCGCAATTGCAATTTAAATATTTGATACAATGCGTTCTATAGAACATGACCGTGTAACAGCCGGCCTAACAATTACGGACATGCATTACAATGCTGCGAACCTCACATGTGCGTGATGAGGGTGAGAGTGGGGGGTGAAAATAATAAAAAGAATCACAGCCACCATCACGGTCAGTCCCATTGCTTAATGACGCACTGATTTCTCTATGGTTGGGAGTCCAATGTTTTCTGCCGGTGGGCTGGTAGTGGTTTGGGATGTGACGTAATATCGCAGTAATTTTTTTGTGTGCAATTTACACAAATTACGTACAATGAATAAATAATACTGAGGTCGCGTCCATCAGTCTGCAAGTATCGTCTCATAAATTAATCAACAGATTTTGATGAAATTTGTTAATAGGTAATAGATTAAACTCTTTGAGTGATTGTGATTCTTGTTCGTATCCGTATATTTTACTGTAGTTCCACTTCGTAATGTATGCGAAGCTTAAATATATTTTAACGTGCATCTAAAACTTTGTGTTTCAAAAATAAAAGTGAGATTTATCACCATCACAATACACGTCCAAAAAATATTTTACTTGAAAAGTCTTACATTTTTTTTGTCCACTCGTGTTATCCTTAGAGGCACGCACTATCTGCACTATCTGTTAGAGTGTCGTGCAATTCTTAACACTCAAACTACGCTTCGCCACTCTTGACAAGTGAAATTTAATATTGGGCACTTTATAACCAGCCGAGTACATTTTAGACCATGACAGTGTAATATATTATTATTTATTTTTTTATTAACGAAGCCCAAATATTTCTAACCATCCGGTATAGGGACTAGGTTGGGGGCGGGACGGCCCGTGGTGCGAGCACCGGCAGGGGTAAGAGATTTTGCTTCTCGCAGATGGTGTCAACACCGGCTCTGGGGCCCACCAAGCCTCCTCTTTAATGGGTATCGAGGATCTTTTCCAGTGGCAGGGGCCTTATGTTGACCACTCACCTCCATATAGGGCTGAGATACAGAACGAGTGGAGCTATACACCTACTCCCCTTATAGGCCTTCATAGTGTAGGCGGCGACGCCTTGACTATTACCTGTTTTCAGGCTCAGCTTCAGGTCCTCTACAACACATGTAAAGGTTTTGCAATTTACAAACTATTGTATCATACACACCCCTGAAAGTTTTCAGTTCTTAAAACTGTTTGTTAAATAATTAAAACTCATTTTAAAAGTTGTAACGTGTAATGCAGCAATAATTTTTAGCTTAGCGCCCGTCGTTAATTATGTAACTTTTGCCCTAATTTCTTACTTTATTTTAGTTATTATCATTGCAAAACCAAGACTCTGTTCGCAGCTTGATCTGTTTCGTAATTACGCAGCTTCCAAAGCGCTCTACGGCTGCAGCGCGCTCAGGCGAACTGCAATAAGCCGTAGTGTTTTATGGACGTCACTGCACACTTAACCTAACCTAGCGGCAGCTTTTGGCTCGTTCCCAACCATTGCACGAGCGCCAACCCTTCAAGATGTCGGCAGTTGTTAATTGCTCTATTGTTTAATCTGAGGCCTATTCATTGGAAGGAACACACACACACACACACACACACACACACACACACACACACACTCTGTAATACAGAGGAAAGACAAGCTACGAACCACAACGTATTGTGCCTCTTTCCAGTGGATTTCAAATTTATTCTTTTTGTCCCAGGCAACATCTATACTGTTCGTCCAGTTCATGAACACAGCGTTGATTTAAAGTTGTAGCATCGTTGATAATTCGGTGGTTGCTTTCTAGTTGCAGTTTTGTTTCATTAAGTTTTATGTACAATACGTCCGCCCCACGTTTTGCAGCTGATTAGTGCAAGGTATTGGCCCGTTCTTAAGAAATTCTGCCTGCTGGGCGTGCTGGGGTATTGGTGACTGTCTGGATATAATTGTGTACTATTCCCTCGGTGTTTCCGACGTCAGAGATTCTGATCCTCTGATGGTCCGGTCAATTTCGGGCAGAAAATAATCCGTTCTTCCCCTGCGTGGTACGGTGATTGGTTTGAACCACCTACAGGAAGACTGAGAAAATCCGTACTGTTTGAAATGTGGCGTGGATGAAGAAGGAAAAGAAAGTCTGTGTAGTAATAATAATAATAATAATAATAATAATAATACAATAATGACGGTTCGCTAAAAATGACAGTTGTACCTGGAGCATGACAAGCAATACCGAAAGTAATGCATTCTGAAACTCGAAGCCTGAGCGGTGGCATCACCGCTGGTTCACGAGGAGAAGTACCGGGAAGGAAAGACCTGTGACAAAAGCCGACGACAACAAAAACAACATACCAATATATATTGTTATTGTGTTGGTAATGTTCTGTGTGCTAAGTGTAACATGAATTTCCCCCGGCGGTCCGGTTGACCAGGGAATATTGCATTTATTGTGCAATTTGCAGTAACAGTATACTTGTATAGATGACAATGTAGGCACATGTAAATGAAAGAAGTGTGTTTTTTTAATGCAGTGCTAACGTTGGTAAGTACAACTGGCCCAAACTTTCATGCGGAAAGTGCCGCTTAGAATCTCAATCTGTCCAAACCTACACTGATTGAAAATCTTGGTAGTGGGCTACTGCAGGGCATTATCAAGATGGTTTTCATTAGACCACAACCATATTCTTCAATGTCCTTCCCAATTCATAACCATCAATCATCCCGCTATCGACGCTGTATGTTCTGCAGACGCTACTGACGGCGTCGTAAAATAAACCCACAGTTCTTGCGGGCTACATACTCTTCAACAGCACAGGCTATACTTATATACTTATGATACACTTGCTGGAAGTGCTCTTTCCTTGAAAGTTATTCATGAAGTTAATATTATATATTGACACGGAAGCCAATACAGTCATTAAACTTTGGTTGACAGAGACACTGTGACGCGTGCGTACATATTCCTATAATAAAACCAACTAGATGCACTAATTTCTCAAATTTATGTTTGGAATAAAACTCTACATGTTTCGGACAGTTTCTCTGTCCATCATCAGGAGTTTTTCACTGTACACACAGCAATGGTATATGTCATACAGGTTTGCTGACATATACCATTGCTGTGTTTACAGTGAAAAACTCCTGATGATGGACAGAGAAACTGTCTGAAACATGTAGAGTTTTATTCCAAACATAAATTTGAGAAATTAGTGCATGTAGTTGGTTTTATTATAACAATTTATCACGATGCGCGGTCACCTGAGCGTCAAATTGTGCCTATATAGTTTACGTTATTCGGAATTATACTTTAATTATTTATGTTGTTTTCTGTGCCTATGGTAAACTGATCTCTCATCCTGATGTGTCATGGGGTTGTTTGAGAGGGGGTGGTAAGGATAATATTTGACCCCGAGAGAGGAAGAAATGGGAGAATTGAGAAACTGAATAATGAGGAATTTCATTATTACAGTTTTCATAAAATATTTTTAGGGGAACAGATGGAACAAGGATTGAATGGGAGCGACGGAAAGCCTGCACGAGAGATATGAAAAATGCATTTAACAATTTAATTGAAAAAAAAACCTGAGTGGAAAACACTGTGTGGGGAGGGGGGGGCGGGGGGGGTCTGTGTGTGATCACAAAAACATTCTGATATTAAGGCAACCGAGTTGGGGTTGTAAAATTGATTCAACAGGTTTTTCATAAAGTTCGGGGGGCGGCTACTCTCATTATTGTAATGGAACTTCCTTTTCCATAATACTATACAAAAAATTTGAATGACTCTTAGCTCCTTAAGAAGGACCAACCCTCACTGAATTACGTTTATTGCAATTTGCCTTATGTTTTTCCGTTGTATTGTAATAACGTCCTTAAAATAACTCAAGATAATTACAAAGAAAAAACCCTTTGCTGCACTTTCTATTCTTCTTTGGCTGTTCTTTCTCACAGTCGACACTTCATCTCTAATATATATATATATATATATATATATATACACACTTCTGGAATTGTTTCTTTTTTATTACACTGTGATATCTCGAAGGACAGAGACAGAATATAAGAACCCTTTCACACCGTTGGACTGTACGAAGATCTAGCGTTCTTTACGAGATTTGACGAATATGAACTATGTAACAGAGTGGTTTAGAGAAACAGATGTGCACTACACTCGGTAGTGTTATGACCTTCTCTTAAGAAGGAGTTCTAAGGTAGTTTAACTTAAAGCAGCGTTCATATTAAATCGAAATGGAAGAAGGTGAAATCTGTCTGCCAAGTTTTAGCCTAGAATCTGATAAGAATTTTAGGTTTTGTCGACCGCGCATCTCGATAGAGTCGTGTAAAGAAAATCCAACTTGATGCACAACTTAATTTTAGTATATTTCGTCAACTTTAACATGTTTCGGGCGTATCTAGGCCCATCATCAGGAGGTACAAACGTATGTATACAACAATTGGTACTTATTATTCTTTTTGGATGATTAGTATACTAAGTACCAGTTGTTGTATACATACAGTTGTACCTCCTGATGATGGACCTAGATATGCCCGAAACATGTAGAGTTTGACGAAATATACTAGGAATAATTTGTGCATCAAGTTTGTTTTCCGTAACACAATATAATAAGACCATGTAAGCGAAAACAGTGTATTCGAATCGTGACAGGATACGTCGACCAATATCCAACCAACAAAGTTACGTTTGTTTTAAAAATATCGTTTGAAGTGACTTCGTAACCCGGAGGAGTGGCAACAGAATTGCTCCATCCGTCCGTCGGTCTGTCGGTGCATAGGTATAACAATTCTTCAGCAGCTCAAAGGAATTTCAAGGAAACTGACAGAGAATTCTGCGAAATCTGAGATATTTAAACATTTTATGTGTGGTAATACGTGTACTCTTCACCCAATATTGTGCGGGTGATAAAATCTAGAAGAATGAGATGGGATGGGCATGTGACGCATATGGGTGAGGAGATGGGGGGCGTATAGGATCTTGGTGGGGAAACCGGATGGAAAGAGACCGCTGGGGAGACCTAGGCGTAGATGGGTGGATAATATTAGGATGGATCTACAGGAGGTGGGATGTGGGTATATGGACTGGATTGGGCTGGGCCAGGATAGGGACGGGTGGCGGAGGCTTGTGAGTGCGGTAATGAACCTTCGGGTTCCGTGAAATGCAGGGAATTTGTTGACTAGCTGCAAACCAGTTAGCTTCTCAAGAATGACTCTGCACCATGGAGTAAGTAAGTAATACGTACTGTCACTCATTTAAAGACCCACGTGGATGTTGCTACACCAAGCGCATTTAGATTCCAGCTTTGCACACACGCTTTTGCAGTTCTACTCAGCGCATGCGCTTTCAGATCCACGGTCAGGTCCCGGCTATAGTGATGTTGCTTTGCTGTCATAATTGAAAGAACTGTTTGAGGTACCAGAGCTATAACAGAGGCTCTATGCACTGATTTTAAGTCACAAGTATTAAAATTGAAGTCGAATTTGGGATCCATATCTTAAAAACAAGCCTGTAATTCGTATGTTCGGAAAACAGTGTACCCCGTAGGACTGCTAAAACTTTACCCTGCAGCCCATATTTACAGGCGATTTAAAGTAGGCTATATTGCGTAAATAAAACACTGATCGGGCTAGAATACAATTAAAATAATTCTAGTGTTATACAAACTGTGATTTTGTGAGTGTCACGTATGGCATTTCACGAATGATAAGAAGGCGCCTAGGATAGAAACCTGCACGTGTACCTGTGGTCCCTTTAAGTGTTTATATAAACAGTTACGCGCGATATGAAGCTGAACTCAGTCTAGCTGACAATTGCATCTTTGAAACTACAAACTTGTTCTAGTAGCTCAATTAATACACCAACTAATGCACTTATATTAAAGTTACACATTAAAACACTAAAACTGCTCCGACGTGTTTCGGTCCTAAGACCATCATCAGGGAGCTATATTTTTCTTGCTAAAGTCACATTAAAATAGTCACTGATTAACTTCGTTGTACTAATACGGTGTTGTGGCAGCATGCGTGTTGTGTAAGGTCATGTTGCGAAGAGTGCCCTGCTACAGATGTAGCCTTTTTATTTATCAGTGTTAAAAAGTTCTAAGGTTTTATTATTCTTTTCTGTTAATCCTTTGTAGCGATGGAATTTAAGTTATTTATCATTGCGGTGTAGATCACTCATGGTAACGATTCGGATCGAACAAGTCGCGGTATTTGTAAAACGTAATTATTTCTTATTTGTGATATGAAACTTGTAATTAGTACTTTTCGTCTGTACTGCCAGAATGATTAAAGCTACATTAATGACGAATCATGTCATGACGCAGGCGGGTTTCTCTCGGTTTCGTTCCATTAAGGACCTAGCTAGGTCTGGCAGGCCATGTGGGATTTGTGATGAATGTAATGTCACCGGGACGGGATTTTCTCTTAGCGCTTTGGGGTTTCCCTACCAATTATCATTTCTCGAATTATCTATATTCATATTAAACCGTCTACTATTAGCATTGTGTATTGTAACAGTCTTTGAATAAGTCTTTCTGTCTCTGTCGCACATACACAACGGGCATGAGGAGAGTATTTCGGAATTTTGATTGTATAAGTATCTGAAAGGAGGCAACTTGAGGGACCTTGGTGTGGATTTTGGGGTAATATTAAAAGTATCTTGCAGAGACAGTAGTATGGAAATGCTGATTGAATTTGTGTCAGGATAATACGTCACGGTGAATGAAATTCAGTTTCTTTATTTCTGTGGAGGGTTTTGACGAGCTCAGTAACTATCAGCTTTTAAAGAAAGTGCCTGTAATTTGTTCTTACTTAGAAGAACCAAAGATAAAATGCCTTCTTCTTCTTCTTCTTCTTCTTCTTCTTCTTCTCATTCAATCTTTTGATTGGTTGGCAGCTTTCCATTTGGAATTGTTGCAAGCCATTCTTTCCATTGCTGTACAACTGTCAGCTGCTGTGTTTCTGAAGACCTGCTTTAAGTACTGTACTCGAAGTCTTCCCACGGCCTTTTTTCCGAATATTGCTCCTTCAAGGATGTTTACTACAAACTCGTTATGTCTAATTGTATGCCCTGTCCATGAGTGGCGTCTGTTTTTTTAAATTTTTAAAAATAATCTTTCTTCTTTCGCCCTTAGAAAAACTTCATCATTCTTTATTCTATCTGTCCATTTTATTTTTAACATTTTTCTCCAGCACCATGTTTCAAATAAATTTATGACTCTCCATTTTTTCCTATGGTCCATGTTTCTGATCCATAAAGGGCAACACTCCAAATACAACTTTTTATAATTATCCTTTTCATTTCCAAACTAAGGTTATTCGAACACAATATATGCTTTTTATTAGTAAACATAATTTTAGCTCCTTTAATTCGTTTTATTATATCTTCTTTATTTTTCCCATCTTCTGTAATTATACTACCTAAGTACTTAAATTTTGGTACTTGCTTTACGGCTTCGTAATCCATTTTAATACTACTCGTAATATATTCAAAATCTTTGGAACAAACCATAATTTCTGTTTTTTTCCTGTCAATTTTCATTTTGTAGTTACTTACTTACTCCATGGTGCAGAGTCCTTCTTGAGAAGCTAACTTGTTTGCAGCTAGTCAACAAATTCCCTGCATTTCACGGAACCCGAAGGTTCATTACCGCACGCACAAGCCTCCGCCACCTGTCCCTATCCTGGGCCAGCCCAATCCAGTCCATATACCCACATCCCACCTCCTGGAGATCCATCCTAATATTATCCACCCATCTA
>Ga0123352_10003985_pt1 | contig 21624 bp, 8 predicted proteins | sample TergutLab28metaG_FD_89700 | JGI IMG/M metagenome (GOLD analysis project Ga0123352, IMG submission 89700) | Labiotermes labralis P1 segment gut microbial communities from Petit-Saut dam, French Guiana - Lab288 P1 | ecosystem: Host-associated > Arthropoda: Insects > Digestive system > Gut ...
CATGCTTCTCATGTATCCCTCCCGATGTAAATTTAGTAGTACAGCTTCAAGTTCTTGTATATGTGTTAAAAACGACTGCCACCGGGTGAAAACCCAATTGCAGTTAAATAAATATTATTAAATTGGTTTAGACTACATATTCTCATGGTACATGCTTACTGAGTAATCAATTTTTGAAAGTGCTGAACAGCAGTTAATAAAAATTGTAACAGTATTCATATCCCAGCAATAATGAACAGTTTAATCCACAAATATTAAACTGTACGCTTTCAAATATAGTCCACTAAGATTCCCACATACTTTGATATCCTTCAGATGATCATCAATGAGTTTACATCAAACAAGCACGTATAAAACACAGATAAATTATCAAATACCGTATACGTAATATCGAAAAGTTCGTAGCAAATATATGTGTGGAATTGGTCAATAATGTGAATTATACAATTGCAAGTGTTCGTATCAGGATAACGGCAAGTGTATGTTGCGGTAGCTAGCTGTACGTACAGTTTTTACTTCTTTCTGTTTTTCTTAGCAGATATTAGGCACATACGTCGTGCCAATTGAAAAGACATGAGTTTCCCAGAGATTTAGAATAGTTTTTCCTGTGGGGACCAACTGAATAGGCGTTGTGCTTGTTGTTTTTTGACTGATGAGAGGGAAAGATCTTGTCCATGAAACATATCGTTTCCAATTTTTATTCAAAACAAGGGAAGACTGGCAAGTCCAAAAAGTGAATGGTTTCAAAATAAAGCTGCCTAATGCGTATGTTCACTTCGGTTTTACAGGGGGGGTGGGGCTTTACTTTTAAACCTTGACGAGGGAGCACAAACCCCACATTCCGGATGTATAAAAGATAGCCTTCACTAGCCAATTCCACCACATTAGAACTCATATTCATATGATGCACAGATTTAGCACTACTGCTTTTTGCGGACGCATGTCAGTGTTTCTGCTTCGGAGACCAGTGCATCATCGTAAGGAAAAAATGCATGCAAAATGTGGCCACAGTGCGAACCATCGGAAAGACCTGGTCGACAGAAGAAAATAACGTTGCAAAACATAAGTCTGTCCCATGAACATTAACAATTTCCGTATTACGAAAGAGATTTCTCGCCCGTCATTTCCGCTGAAATAATTTTCGGTGTTTAACAATGGAATAAAGGAGACATTCCTGTCTTCTCTTTGTTAACTCAACTTGTACGTGACGTTGCAATGGGACTCTTTCTAAGTTAACATGAACGCTAGGTGCAAACGAAACAACACACGAAGACTACTTCCTGCTGTGATGCGACGCCGTCTAAATTGGTAGTAATGTACCACCATGTCTGAGGAACGTGCTGGCTCAATATTCCAAACAGAATATTCGAGCGTGGAAAAGAGTGATTTGTATAAACGTTTATGGAAGGGAATATCACTAAGGAGCTCTGGGCGGACTACGAAGAAGCAATGACACTAAGCAATCACAGTTATACACGTACAAGGACAGCAGGTGAAGTGTAGGTGCAGGAAAAACGTATGAGGAAGGGAAGGCCGTGGGTAGGAGTAAATTAAGAACAAAACTACTCTTCTATCCTGAAGATTGAAGCGGCACATTCCTCCGAAACTTTGGCACCTACCTACCACTCAACGCGGCGTCCCATCCAAGAAAATATTATTCTTTGTTGTCGCAGCTGTGAGAGCCCAGCAAATAAGCGTACCGATAAATGAAGCTTCATAGAATGTGTACGTATATATGAATATATTATAGTTCAGGCAGTAAAAAACGTGCTTTTCCAATTTCACAGATTTTTACTTAATGTCATCATAAGACACGCTGTTATGGACGTAAAATATTTTGGTCATAGCCAATTTTAACCCTTTAAACACACAGTTAAATCCCATCTGCCCTTTGCTAGCACTATTCGGAGCTCACCATATTCTTCACGTTAGCAGGATAAGGGTTAAGTCCCATTTCGCACAAACCGCTATGATTCCGAGTAGTGACTGATTACCAGATAATTAACATGCGCTGCATGAAGACAGATCCAAACTGTGATAAAATGTCGGTATGTTCATTGTCTGCAGCATACATTATTTCTCATAAACTTTCTCAAAAACAAAACAAATTCCTATTGGCCTACCTTTTGCGTTGCGAATAAGACACTGTCGAATCCATGTCATATGGTGCGCCGTTACGACGGCAGAAACTGGGCGTCCTGAAACAATAGAAACAAACAATGAGTGAGACAAAAGAATGTGCGGATGCTGGTGAAGGGAAGGGGGTACTAGGAAGTATACCGCTGTACGCATAAAATTACCCCATCTCTGATAACCCCTTCAGGGGAAAAGGCGGATAAGTGATTATGCACAGCTATGCAGCGCTGACATGCTAACAGTTTCAAATTCATCAACATATTTATAGGCGCGGTGACAAAATTACGAAAAGCGACTATTAGCTTCATCGTGTTTGTCCTTCCGTCTGTCTGTCCGCATGGAACAACTCGGCTTCCACTGGACGGATTTTTGATAAATTTGACATTTGAGTATTTTTCGAAAATCTGTCGAGAAAATTCAAGTTTCATTAAAACCTGACACGAATAACGGGTGCTTTACACGGAGACCAATATACATTTATGATCACATCTCGCTCAACTTTTCTTAGAATCAGAAATGTTTCAGACAAAAGTTGTAGAGAAAATCAAAACACATATTTTATGTTCAGTAACTTTTTTTTCGAAAATCGTCCTGTTTACGAAACAAAGTGCAAAAATATTGTACAACCGGGCAGGCCTCAGATGACAATATGGTGCATGCACATTACACGATGGATAAATGAGGTCACAGACACACATTCAGAATATGTAATACTTATTGCTTTTCCACTGCTACAATGGTTACGCGAACGCGCCTCAATGTTACGTTTATACGTACATAGCCCGTCTTGTAACACCGAAGGACTGTCTAGGCTCCAAAACTTAGTCTTTTACCCTACAAGTGAAAGCTGTTCGAAAAGGAAGCACCAAAATGAATGCGTGGACTGAAATACCAAACCAAAGGCTGACAGAGAAAATTACACAGTGAGGATTGTCGTAATTTTTACAAGACTCTGTACTTCATTTCGTTTACGTTGGACGTAAATGCCTGCCTGACGGGTGGAAATAAAACACTCGAATCCCAGGCACGGAAATTCCCGTCAGCGCCGTTCGTGTCATGTCTTTGTGACACACAGAACAATAGGCAGTGCACGAATCTTCAGCAGGCTAGTTGTGTGCACGCATAGTGTTGGAGTACAAGTGCTGTAATGTCATTAGGAGAGTGACGGAGGGGGGGGGGGGGTTGATGATGTTACAGAGAGTTGAGAATTTTGAATTTCCTTCGTTGCCACTGTCAGCTCTTTGTTAACGTTTTCCACATGTGACAGTCAACGACTTACCCACGCGTATTATCCCTACAGACATCGTGAAGTCCAAAGAACTTCTCGCAGCAGAATTTTTCTTCACATGTTACTATTCAGCTAGTGCAAAAATTCCGATTTGGTACCCTCAGGCTTACCACAAATCATGAACCATAACGTATATCTCTGTTTCCAAGCACACACAACACACATTTTGTTGTCGTTTATTGTCTGGCTACTAGTTTCGATCTCCAGTGCAGGTCATAATCAGGCCAATTATACAAGAACATGAACCTAAAGAAACCAAATACATTATCTTCTATAATAAGGTGGATATCTACTGCCTCCCGGTATTCATTTTCTGTTTACATTCGTGTTATTGTATAAATGCCTGATGATGACCTGTACTCGAGGTTGAATCTAGTAGCCAGACACTAAACGATCACAAAGAGTGTGTTGTGTGTGATTGGAAACAACAATATACTTCATGGATGTTACACTAACGGCGAAGTTCGATATAAATAAATCAGGCACCGTTTAAACTTCAGTCTATATACAGCTTATTTATATATGTGCATTTGTTGGTTCTATTACACAAGTTAAATATTCCTGAATATGAAACATATTAAGTTTAAAATTTCTCATTGCGAAAGAAATGTAGACAAAAAGTACAGGTACTTTTGTTCTTAGTAATGGACGAACACATTGCATATGTGGCGGGGGGAGGCAAAATGCGGAGGTGAAGAAGTACAGGACTGAAAGAGAAGCATCTACAAATTCTTCCGTGAGTTGGTAGCAAGAACATTCAATCTTATAAGGACAGGTGTACGTCTTCTATATGTTGGTAGCTCTTAGAACAGGATCGCGTCAGCAATGTGGACAACTGGCAACAAGCGTTCCACTACTTAGTGTGGGACGGTGATTCCTCCACACTCCGCTCCTTGTAAGGCGCGTGTATAGGTAGGTAAGTGAAAGCTGACAATGTTCTTAAGATTTCAAGGAAGGCGTATGCTCAACCGCGGCCCCCGGACTGCCACAGTAAGTCGTGTTTAGTAATGTGCGTTCGCGACTGACAATTCAAGATACAGCACTCGATTCCTCCAGTGTCCAACAAGACAGCGATCACATGACTTATTCACCGTCATTCTCTCAAATACGATAAGAGTGTATCAAGTAGAATATTGCTCGCATACACACATACATACATATACACACACACCTTATGACGGACTAATTAAATATTAGAGGGTAGTAAAATTACATCATGTCTGACGCCGGATATGGGCATGAATTATCGGACAAGTTATTTCAAGAATATAGTTAAGGTCAGGACTGATGTAATAACAGTCTGCTCCAGAGTACCAAAAAATGGAATTATAACAAAATCAAAACCTACTATGCAATGTCTTCTTGAAACAATTCACTTACAACCGTTAATTAGGCGCTTACGCAAAAATGAGAAAAGTGACTATTAGCTTCGTCATGACTGTCTGTCTGTCCATCCGCATGGAACATATCGGCTCCTACTGGACAGATTTTCATGAAATTTGATGTTCTAGGAGATTTCTAAAATCTGTCGAGACAATTAAAATTTCATTAAAATCTGACAAGAATAACGGATATTCTACATAAAGACGTATGTACATTTGTGATAATGTCTCGCTGAATTCTTCTTCGAATGAGACATTTCTCAGACAAATTTATAGAGGAAATCAAAACACACGTTTTTTGCTCAGTAAATTTTTCCCGGATATCGTGCCGTTTATGAGATAATGTGGAAGAATATGGTAAAGCCAGAGAGGCCACAGACGACAATATAATACGGCGCATGCGCTTTGCATTCTGGATATCTAAGGCTACAGACACTCACTCAGAATACGTGATACTTATTGCTTTTTACAATAGTTAGACGAACGAGCCTCAATGTTACATATATGTAATTGCCCGTCTTGTCGTATTGTAAACCGTTCTTTATTGTAGCTTAAGTTTTTATTTGTTGTATTTTGGGGGTTTTATCTTCTCTCCCAAATCTTCAGTGTTTGTAAGATTCCATACGAGAGCTAAATTAAAGCTAAAAAATTAATACGAACACTATAATTTTTTTAAATTGCTCCTTGTTATATGGTAAGGTAGATTCAGTCAAAAACACAACTATAAATATATGGCTAAATGGTGGTGTTTATTAGCAATGTAAAAAACTACATGTTTCGGCCTATAGCGGCCATCTTCAGGTTTTGACAAACACACAACGGGGATGGCACACCTCAGAATTGCTCCTTGTTGTTATTTAAGATTCTTTTAGGTGCATTCGTAATGTTAATCTCCTTTTTATTATTTCTGTTTTCCACATATAAACTGATGGCGTTAAAAATATTTGTTCTTATTGAAGCAACATACACTGTTTACTCTGTAACAGTACAATTAATAAATCTGCATAAATTCATATAAAAAATAATTCAAATAACACAGTTTCATTAAAACTGCATTCCCCATAATTTTGCTAGTAAAGTTGTTAATCGAACCAGGATATTTAATTACTGGTCTATTTAATGACGCCTGTCACAATCACGTGTTACACCACTTCGAATATTAGGGTAAGAGTGAATCATGAATTCCTTAAGATGTGGAAGACAACATTCAATTCCGTTCTAAAGTTACTGTCACAGCAGTCACGCAGGTATTGAAAAAAATACCATAAGAAAACTAAAAAGCAGATCTTCAGGCTTACATTCGAGCCCAGGACCTTCAAATTACAAAGCATCGTGGTTACTAGTCAGCAGGATAACCGCCGTGAGGAGTTACAAGAGTGAAACCGAGCAAAAAGAGTGCAAGCCAGATACAATAGGAGTGGAGAGCACGCTGCAGCGAGAGGCATCATCAGTTCCATGTGCAGCATTCCAGTGTGGGTTGTTCCGTTACACTGCAGGTTTTAGTGCGTGTTCACCCTCAGCTGTTCCGCTCTGTTGTTCAGTCATTGGCAATATTTTGCTCTGCTGATGATGTAGTAATCGGACGCTATCAAATGACTGTATTTATAATCCACGCCATGCGGATGAAAGATCTAAATTTGACTGAACTATACGTATTCAATTCGTACCGCGTAGTAAACACATCGCGCCTTGGTTTTAAAGACCAATAAATTAAGGCTGTATAGGGATATAATGACGGTTAATCGATGGCCGCGGAGACCTCAGCTCGATTCTGAGCCAGTACATATAAGATTTGAGGTCGACAGAATAGCATCGGGTTTTTCTCCAAGTACTTCGTTTTTTCTTGTCGCTATAATCCCACCATTGCTCCAGACTTACCTTAAATACATGCTGCTCTTATCAGAGGAAAAAATGGACGAATCCTTGGAAACTTCCAAAAATCAATGCTCATTCGGAAATTGGGAAGCGTTGGATAGAAAAGTATTTTCACTTTTTGTAGAGAAATAACGGCTGTTTCCTCTGAGATCCACATAAAATCCATAAATACATTCTGGACAGAATGTTGAATTTTATTAAAGCTAAAACTCCCTATGTTCCAAGGACCCACTGGGCTATAAAGCAGTAATTTCACAATTTCCGGATATTACAAAGCAGTCCCCCCCCCCCTCAAAAAGGCAGTCTGAAAATACTCTTTGTGTACTTAAATTCAGCAACATCTGAAGTAATCTACTGAAAATGTTTCTCGAAGTAAATGAAGTGTGAAAAGTTAACAAAATTTTAGATACGGTACAGAAGGCAGCATATTGTAGTTCACGCTCATGCTGTAGAATGTGGCGTACCAGAGACAGTAAATGAAATGTCCGTCCGAATTTTCACATTGCTGTCAGTGGTCAGACTCCTTGCTACTGCTCTGGTCATATGCGAGTCTGAGGGAAATACACATTTTGTTTTGCATTAAACGGCAAAGATGAAGTAAGGGCCAGTGAAGTTAAAGCTCCGTGCATTTTTGGCGTCGACGCCGATGAATGACCTGCTTCTCGCTCTGTCCAGTACATTCCGGAGGAAATAACACCTGAAACGAACTACACATAAATATTAAGGTTTGTATGTCCGTAAGAGTGATTGACGGATATTTTAAGGCTTTGGGTTCATTTCTCCGTACAGGCAGGAATGTCATTCGGTGCCATCTCCAGACCGAATGTTGTAACCCACCCAAAATCATATACGATAATCGAAGGGTGGAGCTGTTCAATCGCCTCTTGCAGTTACCGAGATTAAGACATGGTTACATTTTACCTCGACGCCCCCGCCCTTCGTAATGGCTTGGTGCTTTAGCAAACCAAGTTTTAGTTTACGTGCCTGTGCCAACAGAGCTAACACACGCCTTCCTTTTACCCACATGAACCCAAAGATTCTATTCGTAAAGAGAAAACACTGGTCAAATAATCAGAATTATTATGCAAGTCACAGTATGCATGACGACATTAAACATAAAAGCGGAAACTGTGTTCGCCTTACTTGACACACAGGTGTGACGAGAGAGACACGTTTGTTTAAGTAAATGACAGTCGCAGTTTCCTTCGGCATGCAGTGGTGTACACCGTGTGGTTTAGTCATGACATGTCCAGTAATTCATATTATGTAACGGCCAATGGTAATGTGAGTGATGAACTGAAAAGAATTTGGAATTTGGAACGAAACAGTCGTGGTCTAGTCGAGGTACTTCCCCAACATTAGTCTGAAGTAAAACCAAAAACACAAAAATCAGTGAGCTTATTTGATGGGCTGGACGATATTCGCACAACACATCTCCCAAATACAAGTGCATTGCTCTATTGCCGAACCAATACGTTTGGTGCAGTATACATATCTGTGTTGCACGTTGTGAATATGTAATAGAATAGACTGCATGCATTTGACTATGGGTCACCCTGTATCCTCTGAAACGTATTGGTTTTACTCATCTATGCAGTCCAGAACTTAACATCAAAAACCTCCGCGGTTTGCCAGAAGCGTACCTTTATGTGTTTCGCACAAGAAGTCGTCTTTATCCACGCCATCACGGCATACAGGAGGAGCAGAAGTACAGATCCTCTCACTATTAACTTCGGCCCTGGCCGCTTTACCCCCGGAAAAGAACCACGGTACCCATTGAATACGAGGCTGAGTGGGTCACACAGCCGGTATAGATGGTTTTGGAAAAGATAAAACCTCTTGCACCTGCCAGGATTCGAACCCCGAACTGTCCGGATCGTAAGCAGTCACTATATGCTTAGTATAACTGTTACAATAAACAACTCCTTCCCTCCTCCCTGGTATTGTTAGTGGATATAGTGTTCTCTGTGAGGTATGAACTGCATTTTTAAATTTCGTATAGCTAAATTACAGCATCAAAATTCAGTGCCACGGGTCACGCGACTAGTCGTCGTCATGTCACCGCAAGGATGCTAATTCTAACCCAGGTTATTCCTTGTGGGATTTGTGATGGACAAAGTGGCACTGGGACAAGTTTTTCTTCGAGTACTTCGTTTTCCTCCGTCCCTATTTCATTCCACCAGTGCTCCGTACTCCTCTTCGTCTTCAACTGTGATAACAACAGATGAATGGGCGACGTCTGGGGATCTTCCAACAAAAGTGATACCATTTTGGAAATTGAGGACCAATAAGAAAGAAAAGTTCTTTCATTTCTACGGGTTTCTAAGGCTTTTTAAGTTAAACATCACTTAGTATGCATTCTGATTGTTTGACTTCGGCATTTCAACATACCTTGCTGGAACACACCCTTACCGTACACTACTTCGGAAAGCTGTAGGCTGCACTCAAGGACTCTACGGAAATCCGGCCTTGCATGTAAACATTTGCAGTATGTTCTTAGCCTGGCGAATGTCCCATAAAATAAAAGACGCGGATGTTTCTAATTAATTCACTCTGCCAGACAGTTCACATCCTTAAACATTTTATCTGCCAGGCACTCTTCCCCAACACACTTTATATATACCTCCTGAATTGAACTCCATTTCTTGGGCACATTATTTAATCAAACTTCTTATATGTTGGTCATTTCTAACAGGAATTTTCTTTTGAGCAATCGCTGTCTCACATCATTAGGCATCTTTGTCTCTTGTGCAATATCCAACACTGAAATTCTTATCCTGGACATTTCTTCCCCTTTGGACACTGACGGTATTACCGACATTTCACCACACTGAATGTTACTAGCTTAGATTCTTTGTTCTCAAAATGTTTCAGAGTCTTGGTCCAGCAACGCAAGACCACTGCAATTTGATAATAGGATCACTGGTTCTAATTCTATTTCCTATGGCCAATGATTAGGAGTTATTACGTGAAGGTTCCTTGTCCACAAACATTTCAAACAAGAGCCCATACTTTTCCTACGAGTATTGCCTTACAAATTACGGCTGATAACTAAATAAAAACTAAATCCACGGATCACATTATTTCAGAACGTAGACCTAATATTCGCTCAGCCACTTAAGAGATTCCTCATATTTCATGTGACCCCAAAAATACATTACCATGTTTACAAAAGCCTGCGAAGGCAGAAGACCTGAATTACCTTTGTGTAACATTCTGGTTTTCTCCAATTTAAACGGGAGAACATCCTGTTTCGGATGTCCACTTCTGTTTATTCAACGCATTCGCCACTACCCGTCCTATCTTGAAAGCCTCTCCACCTTCGGCCACTTGAGGGCGTGTCGTGCAATTGTAAGAACGGGACCCAAATAACATAGGAACAGAATTTCTGAAGTTCAGACTACGAGCACAAGAAGAGAGTCAATTACTGCAGCGAACAGGCAACGGTACTGTCCATAATGCTAACTTACATGAAACAAAGAAAGATCTGGGTGGAGATTACACCGAGACTGGCCGCGTCGAGCCGGTTAACTGAACCATTTCATAATGCACATCGCTTGTTTCGAGGTTACAGAAGGTCAGTTGCCCAGTTATGTTCAACACAGTGGCGCACGGCAAAGCCGGTTTGCAGCTTGGCTCTTTCTGTTGTAGTCACTACAAAACTTGCAAAATTGTGCAGGACATTGAAAGTAGCTTTATTTGAGCGTGAGCTTGAAAAGAGTGGAACAATAGTTTTCAAACTTTAGGTGCTGGCGGCGCATTTCGAATATCCGCGTCTTTTTTCGCGGCACACTACATTTAGAATACAGAACTACAGATGACTATATGAGGGCATTTGCTTTTAACTAATGTCACATATTCTGTAAAAACGCGATTTTCTGAAAGCGGATATGTAATAAAATTGTGATAAGCTGCCAATTTATGAGGCTTAAGTAATTACACTCGGTTCTAAATTTTATATATTAGTACTCCTCAGTTTGACAAATATTTTACCCAACCTCCACACCTTTCCTAAGTTTGGGTACGTGCGGCCGTACAAGGACCTTCTTTACGGGCTTTCATTTTAAAAATTTACCTTCCATGTTTCGTTTCAATATAATCAGTCTTCCACTGAGAACTGTGGACAGTGGAGCGCAAGGATCAAGTCGTAGCTTCAAAACAGCCGCCCAAGCCTGAAAACTTGAAGTGAACATGGTGTTAATTAAGAAACTAACAACACTTTATTTCTTCAGATGCTAAGAGTCACTCAACTTGTCAGAAAAATAAACGCAGCCGTTTTCGAAATACGAAAGTTCGTCGCCGTGTTCAGAAGAAGCTACCAACGGTCACTACCCTCAACCAGTTTTATTCAGTCCGCACCCTTACGTACCGTCAAGATCGGCCCTGGGGCCCATCCAGCCTCCTGTACGATGGGTGCCGGGTCTCTTTCCAGGAGGTAAAGCGGCCGGGGCGTGGCGTTAGACACCCACTCCATCTAACGCCAAGGTTAAAGAAAGAGTATAGCTATACCTCTTTTCCCCCTGTGGGCCCTGATGGCCTATTCTAGGGTAAAATGTGTCTTTACTTTTACCCTTGTTGGCTACTTTTTATCCATTTGATTATTACTCCCATCTACGCCTATATTTCTCTGCAGGTCTGTTATTTTTATGTTTTCCAAATAAAATTATGCACACACATTTTTTCTCAGGCTTGATAAACGATCCACACATATCGCCGTCTTAGATATGGACAACTTAATAATAATGGAGGAGTGAAAAAATGAAGTTGTAATTTTGCAGTCTTTACTTGCTTCATGCTTTTCCTCCTATATACAAATATTCTCCTTAGACTCGTGTTACCAAACACTGATCTGTCAAGGTGACAGACCAAGTTTCATGCACACACAAAACATTTATATTTATAATTATTATCTAATTAATTAATTAATTAATGAAGGACGGAAGAACATGAAGAGAGGCACAGACGCATAACCCCTTTGTTTGTGTGTGTGCGTGTATTGAACGCAAAAACATTGTATTAATAAAATCACTCACACACACACGACACGATTTAGCTTAGTCGGTGTAGACCACGCTACAGACTGCCAGCCGAGGAAATGTAGATCAATTGCCAGCAGGGGTAAGAAATTATCCTATTCCAACAAAACAACCAGACCAGTGCTGGTGCCCAGTTGGCCCCACTCTTCAATCGGTACCGGACGCTCTTTCCAGGGTGGTAAAGCGGTCGATGCCTGAAACAAAACATTCTCATCCATATGGTACAGAAGATCAGAATGCATGAAGCCATACTTACAACTCTCCCTACATACCTTTATCACGGACTGCACCAGGACAATTTAATTTTTGAAATATGTGGTATATATAATTGCGGTCATTGTTCGTCTTGTGACGGTGCACTATACTGGCATCTTTATTGACGGTGACGTTTTAGGTGAACATTACATGGTCAGAATTCGTGACAAACAGATCAATTTGTTGTTTTCATTCCAAAAAAAATATTATAAAATAACACCTCGAGAGATCCTTTTAGGACGAAAATGAGGGGGTTTTAAAACTCAACAGCTGTCAAGGAGTGAGTATCGGAACTTTCTTTAAAGAAACAACACTGATTGTATTTACACAAAGAGATTAAGAGAAAACAAGGAAAGAACTAAGGGAGGAAGAAAGCAAGTAACACAGCGAGATAAAGGAGCAGCTTTCCCCACCTTTATTGTCTCCTTGTTAACCGGAATGCACAGCTGGAAATCGAAATATCTGCAGCAAGACGTGCTACAGTTCTGCCCGTTAGCGACAGCATATGGTGAAAGTTCGACAACTAGAGCGGACAGCAACAATAATTAACTCTTAATATTGGCGTTTAGCGATACGAACAATATAGAACTGCAGAAGGTCAATTTTCACCGTTTGTACGTACAACACACTACACCAGATCTTGCATTCTGAGTGAGCGGATGAATGGCCTCTATACATACTTTGATTGTGACCCTGTACCAGTTGTGACGTCACAAGTAGCATAGTAGATAAATGGGTTCAGTTCACAATGCGGCGCGAGACGGCTTGTGTCCTTTTTGTGTTATGTTGGAATCATTACGGACACTTATGGGCAGTTAATAAGTGACATCCTGCGGCGCAACTAATAATTGGAATTGTTGTGAAAAATAACCAATGGGATTATTTTGGAAGACAGTAACTTACATTATGTTGGATAATTTATAAATTAATTTATATTCGGTAGCTAATAAATTAAATTATATTACTATTCATTCATTCATTCAATCAATCATTCAGTAGTCTGTCTTACGACAGATCCATAGCCTCTTTCAAAGCGAGTTCTCCACAAACTGCGATCTAGTGCTTCCTTTTTCAATTTCCAGTATTCTCTGTTTTACTTAAGGTCATCCAGGAGCTGCTGACATCTTCTTCCTCATCTTCCCGTCACTTCGATTTCCTCTATATTCCCTTCAATAATGTTTTTATAAGACATTTGTGTTGTACGGTTAAGTGACACTGTGACAGATGAACCAAATGCCAACGTCGGCTGGACACCATTCCGAGCCAGTGTCACTCATTTCCTACCCACATAGCATATCTTAAGATATATCTTGTGGTTATCCTTCCATTTCGTTCTCGGTATATCAAGTAAAAGTTCTTCAAGGGGACTTTCCATGAAACTTCTATATATCTACCAATTCCACGTGTTCACTCCATTGCAGCAGCCTTGGTTTTACGGTCCTAATAGTAAGATATTGCACTACTGATCTCAGGAAATTATGAAATACGAGTAACTGACTAAAGAATGATAAAAATATGGAATTGCTTTGTACTGTTAATAAAAGACATTAAATTGGACAGTTGGCCAGTTAAGTGATAAGGGACGTTTGGTTGGACAGTTAATGCAAGGAATTAAATTGGACAGTTTGACCAATTAAGTAATAAAGAATGTTCTGTTGAACAGTCAAACCTGTAAAGCACAACGTCTGATACACAAACCATTACTTTTAACATCCAATAACTTAACACTCTGCACACAACAGATTGTACTCCTATTTGTGTGTTTTGCGTGGTTATCAGTACAAACTGTGCTTATTTCTCTGAACGACTTTAGTGCAATTTTTGTGACGAAGATAAGGTGTTTCTATTGCGCGGCACGAGATCAGTCTATAAATATAATTTAAGTTAATTTTCCTCTGTAAAGGGTTAATAAACGACGCTGTGAATTAAGCAATTACACATTATGCAAAGCACAGGAAATTACTCACATAAATGTACTTCATTTCAGTTACTACTACAAATTCATGCAGAAGTAATTATACACGAAAGCATTCAAAAAGGAATTTTGGCCTGTGAACACAAACACGCACTAAACAGTCATTAATTTCATGAATAATATTAATGATATTATACCGGATTCGGGTTTACTGATTTTTTACCTACACTCTAAGTTCTTGTAAACTACAAATAAATGTAAAGTTTGAATTATAATCGAATCGTTAGCTTGCTGTTGTTCTTCAGCCACAATGGTATCTGGATTTGGGCGACGCCTAACATTATCATACATATGTCACAGTACTGTAGGCTTACACGCATAGCGGATAACTGGTCAGCCTTCAGTCCAAGGCTGAGATTCCTACTCAAGTATAGAACTACCACGAACCGACCTTCAAATGGGTCGTACAAACACCATGTTTGGTTTCTGGTTATGCAGTCACATTTCCCGGGAAAGAACTGTCGTTGTTACTGCAATATTGACATATCTGTTCTCCCAACAGAACTCTGTTAAAAGCAAAGCCAAATTCGAAATTTGGGATTCTCGCAACAATGTTGCTGAACATTCGAGTTTTGGGGGATGTGACGCCGTGTCACCTGGCAACTAGTTTCAGATGTTGCGAAGGACAGTATGCCCTCAAAACGTCGATAAATGTTTGCTAGTCCGCACGGCGTGACATTCCATTCTATTGGAATCTTCAAAGATAAAGCTTCCGGTAACTAAATCACGTACGATTTAAACACCATCAAAAGTACAGAATATTTGAGTTTACATAATTATTATAGCAACTCTACACTGTAAGACACAAATTACCGAATATCATGACGGCTTGACTACGACCGATTCAGACATATTCCTCTGTTACATTTAGACACTATCAGCAAATTATTTGACGGTATAAAAAATCGAGTTACCTATAGCGTTGTTCAGTAAGCTACTGCTGCTACTGCTACTGCTACTGCTACTACTAGTACTAAAGCTGCTGCTGCTACTACTACTATTCCACTCCCCCAAACCACCACCACCACTACTATTAATAATAATAATAATAAGAAGAAGAAGAAGAAGAAGGAGAAGAAGAAAAATATATATAATAATAATAAAACTACGAGGACTAATAATTCAATCCGGTTCAGTTTTTGTTAATTTACATGCTGCCTCAGTCTAATAGCCACAAATAATAATAATAATAATAATAATAATAATAATGCATAAGATAATTATAATAATAAGTCTATTCACAATTTTTTATTACTCTTGAAGTATATTTAAACAGGAGCAGCAGTGATGGTGGTGGTGTAATAGTAGTAGTGGTGAGGAGGAGGAGAAGAAGAAGAAGAAGAAGAAGAAGAGTTTTACTGAATGTCCAATTCCAGCTCGCTTTGCTAAACCAGATGACAACGGCATGCGACCCTTTGAAAATGACATGGAAGTTAGCGGTGTTCTCCGAAGGATGCTTGCATCAACCTGAGCCGAATTCAGTCACCTTGAAGACTGTGGTAACAAGTTCCACCCAAAACGCAAACACCCTATACAGTGTCAGAACCAAGAGACCAAAATTTCGGCAAAAATCCGGCATGACAACGCGCAAAACTTCAATTTTACCGCCCAAATACACTTCTGTGTAAGGCATGTCAATGATTCAGTCTGTACCTACTAACAGACTGTTATTTTATCTGTACACGTGTTTTGCTGTACGAATAAACGAACTCTTAACAACTCTCGTCACGTAAGGACGGATTACTTTAGAAGCATTGTCTGACCGTTTAGCTGACGCAGTGTCACCCGTATGAGCACCTGCGCTAACCGGGACTGCTGTGTGGCATGTTTAAAACTTACCGACACGTATGGCTAATGCTGCAGTGCCAGGATCAAGACACGGCTGGGACAGTGCTTATCGCGTCTGAAGCTCAGTGCTGGCGCTGAGGAATTTACGAATGCTTAATTTTGACAACAAGGGAAGTCTGACTCCATGGAGAATTCATTATTGAGAACCTCACTGTCTGCCAACCAGCAACGAAGTAATCCGGCTTTTATGCAACCTCAATATTCATGATAGTAATCACAGAAACGTACCACTGGACCTTATCATGAATCAGATGAAGCCAGTCTGTATCCTCAGGCCACATTTCGTTAAGATTCACTTGATATTGCCTTTCCTATTTTTGCTGGGCACTCAATGTGGCCACTTCCCATAAATTTCTCAACTACAATTCTGTACGTAACCGCACTACATTCCCCGCTCTATCCATCTTCCTTCATTTGATCACCTTAATTACATTTCGTTAAGAGTACGAATTATTAACCTCCTTACTTTCCTCTAACCTCCTGAAACTTCGTCTATCTCACGTACAAATACCTCCTTTGTCACTCTGTTAGCAAGCACCGTGCGTCTGTGTTCTTCCTTCTGGGGGATAAAGTTTCACGTAAAAACGAAACAACAGATAAAATCATAGTCTATTATACTTTAAAATTTAATGTTTATAAACAAAGACGGAAGTACAAAGAATTCTGAACTAAATGGTAGAAAACATTGCTTGAATGTGTATTGCTCTCAATTTCTACGTCATAGCAATTTTCGAACGAGACTCTAGAGAGGTTCGCTCTTCTGGTATTTTACACAGCATATATGCATATTTAGGTACGGACGTTAAGGGACAACCTATCGGTCCCATCTCTAAGGATCAACCAGTCCAAGCTTGCTTGGCCATTTTTTTTTTTTTATTTATCTTAGAACAAACAGCAACTTCTGCCCCATATAACATAAACTGATTCGTTTTTATAATCGAGATGAAAAGTGTTTACTGCGCGGTACGAAATGGGTCTTTAAATAAAGCGGTCTGCGCTTCGTCTTTAAAGGATTAAACCTCATTAGTTATGACTGAATTATGAGTTTGTTTTCTGTTCAGGGAAGGAGACATGGACATAGAGGAATAAATGGATACTTGTGGTCTTAAAAGCCGCTCAATATACTGCAAAGAAATTATGTTTTTCGATTCATGAATGACACAAATTCAGTGCCTAATAATGTCGAACAGGCCGCAACTAAAAGGCAAGACAAGAAATGTTTTTAGATATTTTTGCGTACCTCGAACAAGTGTCCTGGAGACTGTTGCTATCAGACTAACTAAAATATACTCGCTCACAACCTCCCCCCCCCAGAAGACAACCAACCAAACGCTTTGTTTAAAAAACGACATGACTGTGAAGATTCAAATCTCATCGGATGTTACTCCCTGTCGAATGTAAAATTTATCAGTGTTTCGGATGATCTTAATTTAGACTTAATATTCAGGATCAAGCAGTACACGAAGGATCCACTGTTCTTGGAAACGTCGGTAACTGTGTGCCAGTCAACACGGCGCAACATCCAAGTAGCCCTGAACCTTCCGCAACACCGCAGTAAAAAAAAAATACCCCTTCAATCTCGCAAACGGCAGAATACTTGATACCCGTCAGTAGCGCGTCATGTCAAACCTGGTCTTCTGGGTCAGGGTGAATTAAACGAAAGGGAAACAAGCTAAACGATGTCAAGAAATCGAAAGTTGAAGGAAGTTGTATCATTAGAGCACCCACTCCCACTCGTCTGTTGACATAACACATATTACAGTATATCTGTCTCCTATGTGTCCATAATTACCCGTAACAATTTTGTCACCCCACTCTGCATCGTCATGGTCCGCTGTAACAGCCGCCACAAACTTACAAAGCCAGCTAACTGTTAAGCATAAAATTTCAGCGCGATGTTTTTTTTTTTTGTTTAAATGAAGCATAAAAAGAATCTGTGCGTTTAGTTTTATAAAGAATGGCGCTGTGAAACTATGGGCAAGAAGAGAAAGCAGCAATAAGCAGAGGTTGGATCACACACACACACACACATATATATATATATATATATCTTACATATTTTACTGAGCGACATCACAATGAAACTGTGCCAAAAAGTCGGATGTCCTCTGCTTTAATTCTATTTCTCAGCTTTTTGCATTTTCCTTTGGTTTTAGAAACCACCTCTCCTAAGATTTATCACGTTTTTCTTCAGTCTTCCAATCCTGATGCTGATATACGTAGTAAACTGTAAATCAAAAAATGCCACTCATAATTATATATATATATATACCAAGACTTTAAATGTGCAGTGAGATGCGTGTATATAATTATGAGTGGCATTTTTTTATTTACGGTTTACTACGTATATCAGCATCAGGATATACACACACACATATATATATATGTGTGTGTGTGTGTGTGTCTTACACAAATCTTCGCGTTACTGCAAACAGACGTTTTTATGAAGTCTGTCTGTATAACTTCGTTAAGTGTATAAGGGCTTTGTTACATCAGTACATAAAAACATACACCAAAGTAATGAAGGTGGATCGCTATGTTCCACGATCCACGGATATAAACGGCGAATCTGTCGCGCACTTTTGAACATTAAGAAAAACATCTTAATGTGGGACATCCCTTTGTTTTACGCAAAGAACTCTTACAAAAAAAACCGACAAAGCAACTATTTATTAAAAGGGTTGTTTCATAGCACATAGCAGAGGGATTTGTGACATGAAATCATCCTAGTAATATGTAGCTTTCTTTATGGTTCTCAGTAAGAATTCACAAGAAAACTACTTACCAGTAATATTTTACAGACAGAGTGTCGGATATCAAACACTGAATATTTCAGAATTATTATTCCAGTTAAATTTTCATCGCATAAGAATAACCCCAATTTCTCTCATGAAGGACATTGTTGTATGGAGGATCCAAGTCTTTCGGGATATGATGTCGAGAAGACTGTCCTTGGATTACTTCAACCCTGCAGAAAGAAGCTGGAGGCCCGGTCGACACTTTTGTAAACATTTGTGCAATCTAAACTGCGTCATATCCCTGAAGACTTGAGTATTCGACACCGCAGAGAGAACCTGAAGTCCGGTCCTTAAGAAAAGACCGAAATGAGAGACACAAGACCCTCTGGTAGCCGCCCAACTTTCCCTTTCTTGGGTCTTTCCTTTTTATGAAACGTAACGTTACAACCGGAACTACAAAGTCGCCATAAAGACGCCGAGTCTAGACCCCGATGGTACGACCACTTTCACGTTCATTCTGCCCGCGGCCTCGATGAATCCCCCTTCCCAGTTACATGAGTTGTGCTTCCATCATTCCAGCTCTGATTTACGTAAATTAGTAACTCCCACATTATTTTAACCTCTTACTAGCCTGGCTGTTATCCAGGAAGCCTAAGAATTTAATACCGAAGCTGACTACCTAAATCTTCAAGCCTGTTACCGAACGAAACTACAAAGAACTAAGCAAAACTTTGCAGTGTATATAGCATTACTTGTTTTTTCCTCGGAAGAGGAGTTCTCATGTCGGTAGCAGTGCTGTCTACCTGATCGTCTTTCATAGTTCTCTTCAAGACTTCGAAGCAAATAATTGGACGGAATATTAAAATATATTACTTCCTCTTAGGTCACCACTTCGCCCAACTCACCGGTCACAACTTTTTTCCAAACTAACTGCATGAAGCGGTTAGCATTCTTGAGAAGCTTAACTGCCGCGTGCACAAGAACCATTAACGGATTGTGCTGTCATCCATCTTACTGCATTCTGTAGTCTGATTCCCCATCTTCGTAGCTCAGATAGGATCATTAAAGAACGCTGATGTAGATTTTCACATGTGCATTTCTCAAAACTGGGTTGTTCAAAATATTAGAACAAAAAAGAATTCAAACAAGACATTTTCCTTCAAATATTTGTTTATGTACTCCTAATTAAATAGATTAGGAAAATGCGAGGCAGCTCTACATCGGTTGAAGAGCAGGACTGGCGACACAGACTAACTTGGCCAGTCCAAATTAAGGTAAAGCTTCAGGTGGTTATAACTTCGATACAAAAAACCTCACTTCACCTGGATGTGAATGTTCATTTTATGTCTCCGACTGCCTTTAATCATTATTCCAGCCACAAAATATCTTGTGACGGATAAACTCACATTCTTTCTTCAGAAGACACCTCGCTTCCACAGTAGCACAAACAGCAAAAGTAATGTTGTGTTACGTTTTGACATTTAACATTAACATTATTTCATGTTCATGGCAACATGTGGAGCCTGCAGATATTTGCTGTCTGCAGAGAGAAGGTCGGAGCAATTATTTCGGTGTGGCTTTGTCTATTGAAAAGTTCTGCACGATTATGCCAAAAATTCTGTCATTATTGTGATATTTTACTACACCTGAGGGTAGGCTAAAACGATTATGCACATATACACTCAATAATCCAACACACAAAAAAATGTACAATTAAGTTTTCAAAATTTTAAGATATGAACTGTACATATAGGCCCTATATTCCGATATGTACTGAGCGTGTGTATATACGTATGTGTTTATGTTAAAAGCATGTTTATGTGTAATCAATCATAAATAAAAATTAAGTGCAAATAAGGTTTAGAAATTGCAAGATTTGTTCTATGAAATAGCTGAAGTTTCATATGAATGCTGCTCACATGATATGAACGTAGCAGGAGTTTTCTTCTACCTTTTCGTCTGGAACAAATTACAATCTCCTGAGCCAACATCCCGACTGTCCGGTAAAGAGGCGGAGGCAGAAATAACATTACGCAATAAAAGAAAAAGTTCTTCCGTCTTTTATTCAGCGGTACGTTACAAGGAAGTACAGTGAGCTGAAGAGATAGTTCCACGCACTCTTGATTTTAGCACTTTACGTAGGTGAGAATTCAGCTTCATGCCCTGACCGCTTTAATCTCTGGTGATAGCTACGTTACACACTAAATTTGTGTCTCAGAAATGGTCGGAATTTGAAAGGACGGGGGGGGGGGAGGGGGGATGGCGACCAAATGAAAATTAAGAGCACTCTGAATTATGACGTCGTGTAGATTGGTAGATGGTTACCGACGATTCGAGGACTTCACTGCCTCCATCTTCAAAGCACTCAAAGCCTGGTTGGCTAAAACTATCGCCTAATCAGCTATTTCCCTATATAATGCAACCATTTCTCAACGCAGTTTTTCTTCTACTACCTTGAAGATGCAGGAAGTAAATACCTCCGAAAGGGCAGTAAAAAATTCCCAGTCTGTATGACGTTATTTCCGAGAAGACTGGCCTGTTCAGAAAGTGACAGGATAGTCATTCTGTTCCATTACTGATAACTGTTCTAAGGATTTGTCATTTATAAGCCGACGTAATAAATAAAAAAGTTAATGGAATAAATCATTTCTTCTATAAACAGACCAAGTGTTTTGGGATGAAAGCCGTTAGGGCAGTCAAATGCAGTTCAAATTGCAGTTTCCTGTGAAATATTTTTGTTAGTTAGGTCTATTGCTCGGTGATAAAGTGTACAGTTCATTTCCTGGCAAGTTTCTACATACACAGCACAAGTAAGTTTCTCGTTTTTTTTTTTGGTCTGTTGTTTACAGTGGTGGATTCTTCATTCATTAGTATTTAAAAAATTGCCGTTGAAGACAATAATGTGTATTAAATGCCTTTCCTAATTTTTTAATATTTAAAATTAGTTCTTCGTGTTAGAAAAAAATATTTACTTCCTTACTCCATGGTGCAGAGTCCTTCTTGAGAAGCTAACTGGTTTGCAGCTAGTCAAGAAATTCCCCGCATTTCACGGAACCCGAAGGTTCATTACCGCACTCACAAGCGTCCGCCA
>Ga0123352_10003987_pt1 | contig 21613 bp, 21 predicted proteins | sample TergutLab28metaG_FD_89700 | JGI IMG/M metagenome (GOLD analysis project Ga0123352, IMG submission 89700) | Labiotermes labralis P1 segment gut microbial communities from Petit-Saut dam, French Guiana - Lab288 P1 | ecosystem: Host-associated > Arthropoda: Insects > Digestive system > Gut ...
GACAGAGATTAATTGTTCATGTGATACGTAACCGTATGGCAAGCCCTGCTTTTCCCGATAATCTTCTGGAAGTGCTTTTTCAGCGTAATCAGTTTAGTCCTGTTAGTAATGGGGTGTTTAATCGTGCAGAACCTAACGAACGTATACGCCAAAATGTTATTGCTGCTCTTAATGAACCAGACCAAGCGCAGGGGGCAACTTTTTTCCGTGCTGTTGCAGGGGCGGAAGGGAGTGAGCATGAAAGGATGCGTACTTTTGTTTTTGAGTATGGAGGGCATCGGTTTTTTGTTTAGTGGTGTGATGAAATAATTACATTTGTTCCGTTACTAACCTGTTACTAACAACTCCGAAAATCGACATTCTTATATTGCCGGTGAATACGTTAAATGTTCCATTTTATGCGGAACAAGGGCATTATAAAAAGGGTTGCAAAAGGAGCAGAATTATTGTAGAATAACCATAGGCGATTTTACATTGCATACTAAGGAGTTGTTATTATGAGATTTACATTTACCGGAAAGAATCTGGTAGTTTCTTCTGATATGAAGGAAAAGACCGAAAAGAAAATCAGCAGGCTTGAACGCCTTTTTCCTGAAAACACCGAGGTTTTTGTTACCTTTAGCGTAGTAAAGCAGGAAAATAAAATAGAGGTTTCCATACCCCTTAACAAGCGGCTGCTGAGGGCAGAAGTTGTGGCAAACGATATGTATTCCGCCATTGACAGTGCAGTAGATGTTTTGGACAAGCAAATGATTAAATACAAAAAGCGTCTTAAAGACAAATCCAGAAGGGACAATTCCTTTAAAGATGAGTTTAAGATGTTGAATTTTGCTGATGACAATTACGACACAGAAGACGATGCGAAGGATGAAGGCGTTGTTATAGAGCGCAGAAAGCACTTCCCGCTAAAACCTATGGATGTAGAAGAAGCGGTAATGTCTATGGAAATGCTTGGACATAATTTCTATGTGTTCCGTCACAGCGGTACCAATGAAATTAATGTTGTGTACAAGCGCAAACAGGGTACATATGGGCTTATTGACCCTAATGACCCCGTTGATGAAGATTAATGGACATTATCGCCGCTACAAGAAATGTAGGAAAATTAAAAGAGATTAAAGAATATTTTAAAGGGACAAAATTTAATATTTTGTCCCTTGATGATGTGAATATAGATACAGAAGTTGTGGAGGACGGCGGCAGCTTTGAAGCCAATGCGGGCAAAAAAGCGTCTGAAATTTCCCGTGTCAGCGGTAAAATGGTGCTTGCTGATGATTCCGGGCTTATGATAGATGCACTTAACGGAGAACCCGGTGTGGATTCCGCATACTATCTGGGAGAGCATACGCCTTATTATATACGATGTGCCAAAATCCTTGAGATGATGACAGATATTGCATATGATAAGCGCAGCGCATCTTTTGTATGCGTTATGGCCATTGCAAGGCCTAATAAAGACAATATTTATGTAAAAGGGGTTCTTGACGGCAAAATTGCCGCCGAAGCTCAAGGCAGCAATGGTTTTGGATATGACCCTATCTTTGTTCCGGCAGGATATGATGTCACTATGGCCGGACTTAATGTATCTCAAAAAAACAAGATAAGTCACAGGGGGAAAGCCCTTAAACTTGTTATAGAACAATTGGAGAAGTTGCAATGATACTGATATTCAGCGATAGTCATGGCCGGACAAAGGACATGCAAGATGTTTTAGCAAATTACGGAAATAAAGTGTCAAATGCCATGTTTTTAGGGGATTATGAAGAAGATTGGCATAAGGTGCTAAATAACTTGCCTATGCTTAATTCCTTTTCGGTTCCCGGCAATTGTGATTATTATTCCGAAGCTCCCAGAGAGCAGACAATAACAATAAACGACAAAGTATTTTGGTTGACGCATGGCGATAGATTTGATGTAAAATCCGGCTATAAAAGAATTGTTGATGCCGCAACATCCAGAAAAGCAGACATATGCCTTTTTGGACATACCCATCGCCCTGCTGTCTTTGAAGAAAATGGCATACTCTTCCTTAACCCCGGCAGCATCAGCGAACCAAGAGGTTTTGGAAAGAAGAGCTATGCCATTTTGCAAATACAAGAAAATGGGAATTTAATGCCTAAGATTATACAAATATAAATAGCATTACTCCACAGAAGCTTCCGCAGAGCGAGCCTGTATCAAGGCATTATTAATAGCATCCAAGAGTATGCGGCTTGTAACAGCCGTTTCGATAGGCGCTTCGATATTGGTGCTTTGCAAAGTTATAACCTGCTGGGACAAAGCTGTCATTGTCGGCCTTATAAGCGGATAAAACACCTCTTGAGTTTCTGCCATTTCCGACAATACAATATCTATAATTTCATCCTCACCAACCGTTACAGAAACGCTTATAGGCTGGTTGTGCAGGATGATATAAGATGTGTAAGTGCCCGGCACAAAAGCCCCCATTGCGCCTATGTCGGTAGTCCTTTCGCCTCTGGGCATTATGGCCCAAATTAATACTATCAAAAGAATTATGCCAATCAGCACAAAAATTCCTGTGCGGACTATGTCTTTCATTTGTAATACGATAAATCTTGACTTAACCATTATGTGCCTCCCTATTTATCATTGCTTGGTTATTACATATCTATTAAGGCATGTGCTAATTTATACTAGCTTTTTAAGGTGGTGACAGCATTAATATAACATACATACTGGGTCGGCCGGGAACAGGCAAGACCACCCTTTGCCACAAGGAAATTGCCAAAAAACAAAATAACAGCAAAACGGGTGCTTTAATTTTAATTGTGCCCGAGCAATTCTCCTTTGTTTCGGAAAGGGCCCTTATTGCCGCTACCGGAAATAAGGGTATTTCTCGTGCGCAAGTGTTGTCATTTAACAGGCTGTCATATTATGTATTTAGCAAAACAGGTGGACTTGACAGAAAGATTTTGGAAGAAAGCGGCAGACATATGCTTTTGCGAAAGATTGTAAATGAGCAGCGTTCCAAGCTTGTATATTTTAAGACCGGCCATGATAAAAAGGGATTTATAGATGAACTGGCATCTTCCATAACAGAATTTTATCAATATGGCATAGAGCCTGAAAATTTGAAAAGCCAAGCCCAAGCTCAAGCTCAAGCCCAAGCCGAAACAACCGATAATGCGGGACTTAAATTAAAGTTAAATGACTTGCATCTCATTTATTCCGAATACAGAAATTTTTTGTTAGAAAAATATATATCAGGCGATGAAATATTGGATATATTGGCCGAAAAGATTCCGGAAGCCGGTTTTTTAGCCGGTGCAGAAATTTGGATAGATGGATTTAAAAGTTTTACACCCCAGGAGAAAAAGGTTCTGCGTTCGTTAATATCTGTTGCGTCATCTGTTAAATTTACTTTTTGCGTGGATAGAAAGCTTGAAAAATTTGAAGAAATTGCCAAAACAGACGCATTTTATGAAGTTAAGGACAGTATAGAGCAGATTGACCGCATGTGCTTGGAAATTGGAGCCAAATTAGGCGAGCACATATTTTTAGATACCCCTTATCGTCATACAAATGCCCCTGACTTGCAGTTTTTATGCAGTCATTTTATAGGGTTTTCAGAAGAACAATATGAAGAAAAGCCCAAAAATATCAGAATTTTCTCCGCCCCCAATAACTATTCAGAAATCCATGCAGCCGCCAAAGCGGTTGTGATGCTGGCAAGAGACAGGGGCTACAGATACAGCGATATCGGGATTGTCTGTACAGATTTAAACCTTTATGAAAAATATCTTCCTCCCATTTTTTCTCAATATAATATCCCTGTCTTTATGGATACAAGACGGGATATATTAGGCCATCCCTTGGCACAGTTAATTTTTGCTGCACTTGAAACTATTTCAACAAATTGGAAATATGAGGCTGTTTTCAGCATGCTTAGGTCTGCACTTGCAAATATCCCCAGGGAAGAGATTGATGTTCTGGAAAATTATGTGCTGGCGTATAACATACGAGGGAAAGCCTGGCAGGAAGAATTTGTGCTGGGCAGCGAAGAAGAATTGACAGCCGCAAATGAAGTAAGGGTTAAGTTAATTAATTTTATGGAACCGCTTAGTAATATTAACTCTTACAGAGTTAAATATCCTTTGGAAGAAATTTCAATATGTATATATAATTTCCTTAAAAAAAATGGTATTGATGCTGCAATTGAAGGTCTTGCCGAAAAAGCAAGGCAATATGGGGATAATGAGGCTCTGCGCAGGCATGAGCAAGCTTGGGGCAGAATAATTGATACATTGGACAAAATGATAGAGATTTTGGGGGATGCCAAAGAGAGTGTGGGCGGCTACTCCAAGATTTTGGAAGCAGGGGCTATGAACTTGGGCCTTGCGCCGCCTTCTTTAGACCAGCTTGTAGCAGGAGATTTGCGCCGCTCCCGCTTTGGGGAAATTAAGGCACTTATCCTTCTTGGTGCAAATGAGGGTCTTATGCCTTCCAGACCGCAAGCAACCGGGGTTTTAGATGATAATGACAGAGCAAATCTTGAAGCTTCGGGCATATCTTTAGCCAAAGATTCTATTGCAAAAATATATGAAGAAGAATTTCTTATTTATACCGGACTATCCAAACCTCAGGAATATTTAGCAATTATTTACAATACAGGAAACTTAGAAGGTAAGGCTAACTCTCCAAGCCGTTTAATAGAGCGCATAAAGGCAATGCTTCCTAAAATAAATATTACAGAGCTTGAGAGTCTGGACGAAAACTCTATTTCAAATATATCCTGTGCCGATACGGCTTTCGGCGGACTTATTGCGGCATTGGGACAGTCCTCTGCCCTTAAAGAACCTGTTGCGCCCGTTTACATGGATGCATATGGATATTTCAAAGAAGATGAAGTATTTTCAGAAAAGCTTGAAAATATCAGGCAAGCGGCACAATTTCACAGCTGTGTTCATGCACTTTCCAAGGATGCCGCAAAAAATCTTTACGGCAAAAGAATACGCACCAGCGCATCTAAGCTGGAGCGTTATATATCCTGTCCTTTTTCATATTTTGTTGAATACAATCTTGCCGCCCAAAATCGCAGACTTTATGAGGTAGCGGCGGTTGATATCGGGAATGTATACCACGATATACTGGCTAAATTCGGAAATATAGTAAAGACTACCTACGCCTTGGATTCGCAAGATAAAAAAGAGTTTGGAGATTTAATTGACCAAAGTGTTAAGCAAGTTATAGACAGCCAGGATATATTGCTTAAAAGTTCCGGAAAATATAGATATTACGCCGATAAAATTAAGCAAATCAGTGAAGTGTCAATACAGGCTCTTGTGGAGCATATAAAAAGGGGTGATTTTGACTTATCCTACAACGAAGTAGCATTTTCTGACAATGCAAGCGGAGAAGAAGGCATTGCTTTTGGAAGCATACAAATTCCGCTTGACAAACAGATTTCGCTGCTGCTGGATGGGCGTATTGACAGAGTGGATATAGGCGGAATTGACGGTAAAAACTATGTCAAAATAATTGACTACAAATCAGGCCGAAAGAGCTTTTCCCTAAGCGAATGTTACTATGGCTTGGATATGCAGCTTTTGATATATCTTTCGGCTTTTATACAAAAGCTGGCACAAAGCCGCGGTTCCTCTTTTGCAGAGAGCATAATGCCTGCCGCCGCATTTTATTTCAGACTGCAAAATCCTTTTGTCCTCTATGGAAAGCATTTGCATAATGAACCGGAGAATTTACAGAAAGAGTTGTTAAAAGCTTTTAAAATGAGCGGCATAGTTCTTGAAGAAGATGCCGTTGTTTACGGCATGGATAAGGAATTAAGCGGAGATTCCGACATACTGCCTGTTGGATTTAAGAAAAGCAAAGATGGTGAAGCATCTTTTAAAAAGACCAGCGCAACAATTAGCGCAGAAGGTTTTCTGGCCTTAATGGAGCATGTGATGAATTTGGCAAAGCAGGCAGGTAAAGACATATACTCCGGTGACATATCCATTGCGCCGACCAAGCATAAAAACGAAACCCCTTGCAGATACTGCAGCTTCCGCTCTGTTTGCAAGTTTGACGCAAATTCCCGTCAAAGCTATCGTGATTTACGATTTCTGGGTAATGAGGAGGTGCTTAATAAGATTCTGGAGTGCAGCAATGATTAAAAAGCTGAAAATTAACTGCTCCAAAACCCGCTTGCATAATTCTTTTACAGAATTATGCCTTCATTCACTTTATGACTTACACCATTGCAGGGTCGGCTTTTAGCCGACCGAGCCTTGAGCATAAATCAAGTATATCTATTGCGTGCAGCAGGAAGCTGAAAGTCGCCCCTACAATGGGCATGGATTCATATTGAAATACGTTAAGGGATAATTCATTAAAAGAATTGCTTTGCAAATTTATTAAAAGAGTGAAGTTTCGAAGCAGTTTTGATGACCTAAGTAAGACAACTAAATTTATTAAAAGAGGTGTACAAATGTTAAATCAAATAGAGAGTATGGATAAGTACATACAAGGTTCCATCTGGCACTGGAAAAACCCCGGCGAGCAAAGAGAAGGCGTACAGTCAGGAGAGCGGCCTGTCTTAATTATTTCTAATGATATTTTTAATAAGTACAGTTATTCGGTTAATTGCGTGTCTATCACAACAGTATTGAAAGATAATCCCGTTCATGAACCTATATTCATAGTAAGACCTTCACATATCCAATGCGAGCAAATACATACAGTTCCAAAATCAGAATTAACCGAATATATAGGAGCCGTACCAAGAACAACGCTGTCAAATGTAAAGGCAAAGATTAGAATACAATTTAACATGGGTGAAGACAGAAATACCGAAACACTGTTGGAAATAAAGAAGACAGTAGAAATGATTAACAGAAAATTAAACAGAGACTCCGCCGATGAAGATAGTGGTGCAATTAGAGAACTGTTGGAGTTATTGCATGAAAAAACCGAAAAAGAAATAACTCCTGACTTATATGAAATCAGGTCAAATCTTGAATTTTTGCTTGATGGTAGGGAAAATAACCCTGCCGCAAAGGGGATTCAAGGAGAATTGCAAGAAATTGCGGGTATTTTTAATGATGGCTTGGATAATAAAATAAATACCGCATTTTCTCAACTTACAGAAATAATCGTTAAAACTATTAAATCCTTACAATATACAAAAAATAACAATCCAACCGCTGAAGAGCAAATAGAACCGGATAAATACGAAAATTCTGATATTGCTAAACCCATAATCAGTCAAGCAATATATGAAAATAGCTATGCAGATAAGCCCGGACAAAGACGCAGAGTTTATTCTATTGATGATAAGCTATTTATTGCCGATGGCAGAAACTCAATTCAATCCCTTATGGAAAGGTACGAATTTACAAGTAAGCAAGCTGCATACAGCACCAGATCATATATCAGAAAAGCTTTATCCGAAGCTGAGAAAATATGATGATAAGTTATAGTTATAGTACATGAAGGGATAATTCCATTAATAGTAAATAAGGCCGCAATAAAGGAGATACAAATGAACCTAAAAGAATGGATGAATAGCTTCGCCGAAAAACACAACCTAATATACGGCATTACCAACGCAGAACCTTTGGATTTATCGGGAAGCAACCATTGCTGCACTCCTTATGTAAGCCGGGATATACGCAAGCGAACAGAACCCTCCGCCATACTTCCTTCTGCAGAAACAATCATAGTGGTCGGAATGCCCTACGGTATAGACTTCCCAAGCAAAAAAGCGTCTAAAAATGACAAAGGGCAGCTTTCTGTTTTGGCTCGTGGTCCGGACTATCATAATTCTCTAAAATCCACACTAAAAATCTTGGCCGAGGAACTGTCTGCCCAATTTTCATTCCAGCATAAAATCCTTGCAGACTCAGGCACATTAGATGAAAGAGTCTTGGCGGTCCGGGCAGGCCTTGGCTTTTTTGGGCGTCATGGCATGGTTATATCCAGAAAATTTGGTTCTCGTTTCTATATAGGCTGTTTGTTAACAGACATACCTTTTACTTTTGACATAAAACCGCCTCCCAAATCAGGGTGCCCGCCTATTTGTAACCGCTGTGTTGGGGCTTGCCCAACTAAGGCTTTATCACACCACAATGTTTGTAAAATTCTTCCAGATGGCCATAATCCGCACAGCTCCGGCTATGGTCTATTTAATGTAAGTAAATGTATATCACATTTGACACAAAGCAAGACATTAAATGCTGATGAGTTGGCACTTATGGGCAGTCACTTATATGGCTGCGATTTATGCCAAGCCGCATGCCCTTTTAATAATATTCCTCTGCCTGAAACTTCCGCAGAAGATAACTGGCTTGAGCCCGCCATAGACCCGGAACATTGGCTGACAGATGATGTGACACTGTCCGAAAAATACGGCCATACCACTATGCTTTGGAAAGGCAGCGATATTTTGCGCCGCAACGCCCTTGCAGCGATGGCAAATCTCGATGCGGATAAAACAAAAAGGGCCAAAAGATTGGCCCTTGCTGAAAGTTTTACTCAATATCCTAACGAAATGGTGTCCGAAGCAGCAATATATGCTTGCGAAAAGCTGAAATAGGAGTTAGAAATTAGAAAGATTTCTAACTCCTAACTCGCTAATTTGTCAATATAATTACTGTATATGCAACAGGGTCCCAGCCTACAGTAAAATTAAGCGCATAACCTAAATCCAGCAGCCTAAAGAAATTACTGCCCTCTATCACATATGCTGTTAAAACCGTTTCTTCCCCATTGATAATAATTGTTGCATTTGAGAGTAATGCGCTGACGCCCCCATAAGCTGCGTTTTCCATTTCATTTCCGACAGGTGTATATGGTATACCTGTGACAATGCTTATTGTATGATTTTGTTCATTCCATCCAATTTCAAACTGACCGGATGTGCCGTTTAGTACATATGCTATGTCACGCAGCCTAAAAAAGTTGTTTCCCAGGATATTATAAGCAGCAAAAGGCACAACTTCGCCATTTACTGTAACAGTATGGGTTGTTGGGCTGGCTGTTATTCTCTCTGTTGCATTAATAAGCCCTTCCGAAGCTGATGCTACCGATAGAATCATCAAAACCAAAATAAATATAGCCGCATTTTTTTGATATTTGCGCATACACACCTCTGTAAAAAATTATTGGTCTAATAATATCTTTCTTTTAGTTTATTATATCATTTTTACTCGGATTTTGCACATATTTTTTATCTAAACCGTTACAGCCTCCCCATAATACTGTGACTGTGCATCCCGAAGCTCAACATACTCTCTATTCTCATCTGCAAGAAGTCTTAATTATATTCATAATTTTCCTTCCATAAAGTCAACGCCCCATCGGTGCATAAAGCAGCACACAAGGTCGTCCCTACGATATAATTTTGTACTGCTCTTATCACCATACCGACGCGCCAATTCGCTAACAGCAAGTTTACGATTCATGCGCATCCCGGGGGTTGTCTCGTAACGATATGCTTTGAGTATGACATCTATGCCGTCCGTTTTCAAATTCCCGAGCCGCCACCATTCTGCCGGCTCGGCGATATTCGGGTAAACATCAAAATCCGCATTTACGGAAATGCTCGGAATATTCTCCCAGATATTTGGAGGTGTGTTGTCACATAAAAGAGAATCTAGCAGCATATGTTCCGGCTGTCCGAGCAACTCAATTCCCTCGCGGCAAATATCAATAAGCCCCTTCGGTATCAACAACAAATCGCTTTTTTCTATTCGTTCATCTTCCAATTTGTAGCCGCTACCTTCGGGAGATACCCCGCCGATAAACACCTCAAATTTCTGCCCGATTGCCTCACATCGTTTGTGCAAATCAAGGTCGTAAATCAACCGCAAGAACGTCTCTAAATCCGCCAAACCACGCTTGGTAATGAACAACTGCCAGCGGGGAGCAATTCCCGCTTCAATGAGCCGCTCAGTGGCTAAAAGATTATCCTTGAAAGCTCCTGTCCTGTTTGCTGCCCAATCGGTATTTTTTTCCATTCCGAAAAAGGTAATCTGGCAAGCTTTGGGCTTATGCGTAGCCGCCCATTTTGCATAACTTTTATCCCGCGACAACCGCCATATTGATAACAACTCAAACCTTTGCGCCTGCCCCGGTGATGACAGTTCCTTTTCCAGTTCCCACAAAGCGCGGTAATCATCTCGAAAATCCGGTTCACGCCACCAACTAAAAAAACCCAGTTCGCCTATACCTTCGCCGTTTTCGTCCCGCCAACCCTTGAATTGTTCGGCTATACTACGAAAATCGTCAACGGTCATATTGCCGTTTTTATGATTGCCAAGCCAGCAATGGCGGCAACGGTTCGGGCAACCCGCCATGTCAACCATAACGCCCAATTTTTTCATATTACATTTTACATCCATTATTCCATCTCCTTAAAATAAAATAGCGGAAAGCCATTACAGCCTTCCGCATACGGGCATACAATGCCCCGCTAATCAAAAAGGCTGCGGACGAAACGCCCGCAGCCTAATAATCAATCACCAAAAGTCCTGTCGGTAAAATGTAACGCCAAATATAGCATAGGGTCACTATGCTATACAGCCCACATTACCGACGAACCTCGGAAAGCAATGCCTTCCTGATTAACCTCCGCAAAATGTCTCGCCGTTTATCCAATTCAACGGAGTTAATTATCATATTAGACTTAAAAATGCCCGAAACAAACATATAAATCCCTCCAACAAAGTTTATTATAACGTGTTAACCTGCGGAAATCAAGCACTTTTTCCGGGATATAAGAAATTCAAACGGACTTCTTTTCGTAAAATACTTGACAGAGGTTAAATCTAATATTGTAATTGCAGTAAATAAAAAAATATCTTTAAATTTTTTTATTTTGCCTATTGACATATATAAAACCTCATGTTATTATAGGTTAATGAGTTACATCATTAACCTATTAACTAGAAGGCAAGCAGCCGCCAGTGAGGTGATGAGATGAACGACAGTCAACCAATTTTTCAGCAAATTATGGAAAGGATTGAGGGCGACATTGTTACAGGTGTATATCAAGCCCACGAATTAATTATCTCTACAACGCAAATCGCCAAACTATACTCTGTAAACCACACAACCGCGGTCAAGGCCATAAGCAAACTGACCGATGCAGATATCCTTTATAAAAAAAGAGGAATCGGCATGTGCGTTGCCGAAGGCGCAAAAGAGAAAATCGCTGCCAGGCGCAAAGATATTTTCTTAAACCAAACCATTGACAAAGTGCTTTCAGAAGCAAATACTTTGGGCATTACGCTGGAAGAATTATTAAATGTAGTTAAGAATAAGGGAGGAACAACCAAAAGTGATTGAATTTAAAAATGTAACAAAAGAATACGGTTCTCAGACAGCAATAAACCGTATTTCTATTAAAATTCCGGAAAGCGGAATTTATTGTCTGCTCGGAAGAAACGGCGCAGGAAAGACCACATTTATGAAGATGCTTGCGGGGCACATTGCAGCCACGGACGGACGGATTATAATTGACAGCAAGGAAGTAACGCCCGGAAAAATGCCCGATTGTGTCAACTATATTGAAAGCGGCTCGGTGCAGTTTAATATGCGCGTATCCGAACTTATAAACACAGCGGCAAGCCTTCAAGAAGATTTTGACAAAGACTTTGCGCAAGAAATGGCAGAACGCTTTGAATTAAGCCCAAGAAAGAGATTTAAGCAGCTGTCATTCGGCATGAAAACCATGCTTACAGCCATCATGACACTTGCCAACAATTCAAAGGTAATTTTGCTGGATGAGCCGACGCTGGGCTTTGATGCTATTATGCGCGACCAATTTAATACACTTTTGTTGGAAAGCTACCATGCACATCCACGCATAATTATTGTGTCTACACATCTTATAGATGAGATTTCAAAAATTACAGAGCGATTAATAATAATCAACAATGGAAAGATTTTGATAGAGACAGGAATGGAAGATATTGACGAAAAAGCCTATACCCTTTCCGGCTCTGCAGCGGATATTCTGCCGCTGCTGGATAATCTTAACTGCATTGGCAAGCAAACGGCAGGAAATGTCATGGCGGCGCATATTTACGACGACAGAATAACACCTCCGCAGGGTATATCATTAGACCGCCTAAGCTTGCAGGATTTCTTTATTAACATTGTAGGGGGTAATAAAAATGGGTAAAGGCATAAGTACAATATCAAGATTAAATCTTAGGAATATCAAAACATCCTATATAGTATCAGGCATATTAAGCCTTGTAATGATAGTGCAAACAGGTATATGGCTTTTAGTGGCACGGGCAAGCGAGGGCCAAGTATATAGCAGCGGCCTTAGCCCCGGGCTGTATTCATATCTGGTTGTACTGCTTGCGGCCATTGCCATACCAACCAAAAATTTCAGAAGAATTATTAATTTGGGCGGAAAGCGCAATAACTTCTTTTGGGGCTCGCTTTTGACCTATATTATTTTGGCAGTATCAGCTTCGGTTTTTAACACGCTGATGTTTTACACTTTTGATAATCTTATACAAAATTCCGGATATTTTGACGGTGCAGTTCTCAATGGCGTTATGAATACTTTAGAGGTATTCGGCTGGTCGCAAAATGGAATGGTAATCGGCTTTTTGCAGCAGACCGCATTTCTGTTTTTGCTGGCAAGCTTTATACATACCTTTGTATCTATACAAGACAAATGGTATGGTTGGGTAGTTACTGCTATACTTGCCGCAATTTTAGCTGTTTTTATCCCAATAGCTCCATTGCGCGAAGTGCTTATTTGGTTTTTCAATATGATTATTTTCCATACCAATCCCCTGCTGCAAATTATCAACTGTATCGTACTGGCAATTGTAATTTATGTATTTAATAAGCCCGTTTATGATAGAAAAGCAATTTAGATGCCGTTAATGAAAAACAACCCGGATGCCATCAGCAATCCGGGTTGTTTTTCATTGCTGCTGCCTTCAATACTTTCCCCAAAATATTTAACTTATCCGCGGTCGTTGGGCAAATTAACCTCTTCCCTCATTAATGCAACCACTTCCGAAGATACCGGAAATGCCTCCATAATTTCCTTTACGGTGCGTATTAACAAGTCAACATCATCTTCGGTGTTATAAATGCCGAAGCTGACACGCACCATACCGCCCGACCGTTCGCATGATACATCACTGTCGCCCTCAGCCTTCTGCATCAATCTTCTTACATAAGGATGTGCGCAAAATGCGCCGTGACGTACAGCTATGCCGGAGCGCTGCGCCAATTCTTTAGCAGTGTTTTCAGGGCTTATACCGTCAAGATTAAATAGTAAAATGCCGACTCTATCCTCTATATTCCTATTATCTCCGTATAAGGTAACGCCCTTAATCTTTGATAATCCCTCTATCGCTCTTCCAAGCAGCAGCCGTTCGTGCCGCTTAATATTATCAAAACCAATATTTGTTAACATTTCTATTGCCTTAAGCATACCTATAATACCCGGAACATTAGGCGAGCCCGCCTCATATAAATCCGGCTCGTCGGCATATATTACCGAATTATCATTTACCGTTAAAACCATGCCGCCGCCATAATATTTAGGCATTCTGTCATTAAGTACATCTTTCAGCCCCACAACAGCTCCGCCGCCATAAGGCGAATACATTTTATGAGCGGAAAATACAAAAAAATCAATATCTTCTTCTTTGCTGCGGCCCAGCATGGAAAATTCACGATGGGCAACAATTTGCGTTCCGTCGACTATGATTTTTGCGCCGCATTTATGTGCGATGCGGGCGATAGCATGGACATCATTTATATACCCTGTAACATTTGAAGCGGCAGTTACAGTAACATATTTCACCATGCCGCTATATTCTTCTTTATTTAATAACCGCTCAAAATCTTCCAAAATAAGTCTTCCGTTTTCCGGGTTCACATCGGCATATACTATTCCGGTTCGCTCGTGCCAGGGAAAATCATCGGCATATGTTATGCAAACCCTCTCGCGCCAAGGCAAGTCGTTGGAATGATGCTCCATACGTGTAGAAACAATCAAAATATTTTCATGCCGGGGATAGCCGAATTTGTCCCTTGTGTTAATCAAAGCAGACGCAAGCTTATTTATACCATCCGTTGTGGAGTGTGCATAAAATACAGTATACTTGTCTTTATTTGCACCTAAAAAATTTAAAATGGCATCCCGCCCCTCTGTATAGACTATTGACGAATGTTTTGATTTTTGCCCCACACTTCGTCCGATAGACCCATAAAGCAATAATTGTTCGTGAATTTCCTTAACAACCGCTTTAAACGGCGGCGTGGTCGCTGCATTATCAAGATTAACCATCGGCGCCATTTTACCGCTTCCGTACTGAACCTTGGCGTCTAATCCATACATCATACTGCGGGCGTTTTTAATTGTATCCTTTGATTCTGTCATAATAGAAACCTCTTTCTATCGTTCTTTTTGGCATTTATAAGACATCAGTCTTTGAATTTAAGATAGAAATACGATTTCATTTTATGCCGCTATGCAAGTATATAATTCATCAAATTTACATGCCCGGCTATGCTCACATTATAGATTTGCTTTTGTTGTAGTAACTTCAGTACTGCTATTATTACTTAAATCCGGGTCAGGTGTAGAACTTATGATAGTGGCTGTATTTGAAATTTTACCAACAGTATCAGCGCTCACTTGCCCTCGGATTAGTACTATTATTGATTCTCCTGCGGCAATTCTGCCCGTCGTTTCATCTCCCACTGGATATTTTCCAAACCAAGGCCGCCATGTATCCCCATAATCCAATGAAAATTCGGTATTTACAATCTCGGGAGGAATAATATCTTTTAATACTGAATTTCTGGCATCGGAAGGCCCGTTGTTGGTAATTGCCAAAGTGTAGGTCACTATTTCTCCCGCCGTAACAGGATTTGGAGCGCCTGTCTTTTTCATTGATAAATCAGCAGATAGGGTGACGGGAGTAATTACAAAGGAGTTATTATTACTTAAATCTATATCAGGAGTGTCGCTGCTTATATAGACGATGTTTATTATACTTGAAATTGATGACAGGTCAAGAGCAGGATTAATTATTCCTCTGATAATCACAACTTTTTTGCTGCCGCTTGCAATTATGCCCATACTATACGGCCCCTGCCACGGCACCCAGTCACTTCCGTTAAACCACCGGGGATTTAGAAGAATAGCATATATATCGTCCATTAATACCACATTTTCAGCATCATCAGGCCCCGAATTGCTGACTGTTATGGTGTATACCAGTTCTTCACCTGCATTTACCGGCGAATAGTCTGCACTTATAGCCACAGATAAGTCCGCAAAAGAGCGCAAAATCACCTGAAATGTTGAAGAATTATTCTCCAAATTTGAATCAGGTGTTTTGCTTCCTGCCGTTGCAGTATTTGTTATGATTCCCGGGTCATGAACCGAAACTTTACCCCTTATCAAAGTTGTTATCTTTGTGCCGGAAGGGGCAGACCCTGAAACTATGTATCCAAAACTATCCCGAGGGTTCACCGGTATCCACGATGCGCCGTTGTCGTCAGAATATTCAATATTTTCAAGCTGTCCATGAGGAATACTTTCATTCATATATAAACAATCGGCGTCATCCGGGCCATTATTTGTAACGGTGATAGTATAAGTAACAATATCTCCATAGTAAGCCACAGGGATATCTGCGGTTTTGACAACAGACACATCAGCATTAAGACTAACAGCTGCAAGTTCCTTTGGGTCTTGGGCAAGCTTTATAAAATCTGCACTGCAAGGTAATGGTGTTACCACTTCACTTCACCTCTTTAATATTTTTCTCATATCCCTCTTTTATTGCGCAAAAATTAGCGGGGACATGTCCTATTATTAAGGTATGCCGGGAAATGATTTTGTGATACAAGACCGCAGGTAAAGCATGAGAACCCGGGTAAAGCCCGGGATGACATTTTGGTATTTGCTTGCAGTGCGCGCAGGTAAATAAAAACCCCGGCTTGCTTTTGGCCGGGTTTTCCTCAGAGATAAAATTGGGGTTAACTAATGCGGCTGCTCTGCCTGTACCTGAATATATATCTTTGTGTAAAAGCCAATGTGCTATTTCATGGGTGCATGCAAAACGCAGCCTACCATCATTCTTGCCCGTCAATAAACTTTCATCAAGAATAATTGTTTTCCCTTTAATCTTAATCAATGTGTATTCTTCAATATCTCTAAAGCAAACAGGCACATATGAATCATCATAAACCATTTCGCCAAGAATAGAACCGTTTTTTCTTATGCACTGGTATTCAATATTAAGACCCGGATATGTTGCTAACTGTTCAATGGATGCAGCAGAAGGAGGGCCGTATAGTAAACTATTGTCAAAGGCTTTTGGTGTGTTTTTGGCTATAGTTTCAAGGGTTGCGTACATCGCATATTGCGCAATTTACATAAATCTGTATTGCTATATAGTACATTTTATAAAACACTTATCTAACACGCCCAATGAATATCAAATTTTATCAGTCTCCGAACTTCCCCTCATCCCTTCTCTATTGCATTAATGCATTTATATTTAAAACCACTTCCATTGCTCTTATTCACTATCTTTTTTCCACTTAAGCGGCGGTGCACCCATTAAACGCTTAAATGCCCGAACAAAGTTCATTTGGTTGGGATATCCAACCAGCGCACTTATTTCACCTATAGAATAGCCGGTGGTTCTTAAAAGTTCACCGGCTTTTCTTATTCTGTACCTGATAAGAAATTGCAAGGGAGAAAGCCCCAAAGAAGCAGTGAATATTTGAAATAAGTAGCTGCGATGAACGCCGCAGTGGTCAGCAACTTCTTGTATTGTTAAATTACAATGATAGTTTTGCCTGATATAGTCTATGGCTTTTTGTAAATGTGTTTCTTGCTGGTTGACCGTAGAAATCATATCATGCTGCGAGGAGGATTGTATCAAGCCGCTTAAAAATATATAAAAATGCCCCATCAGCTCCATAGATGGACAATGAGCATTATGAACAATCCAAAGCAGTTCTTTGGCCATAAGATTTTGATTTTTGGTATCCTTGCTTATATACATAGGATGATTATATTGCAGTCCTGTTTTAAGTATCATTTCTTTGGCTCTGGTTCCGTCAAATTCAATCCAAGCATATTCCCAAGGTTCTTTTCCGTCAGATGTGTATGTACACATCTGACCCGGCCAAATCATAAATCCCTGCCCCGGGCTTAGTGAAAATTCGCGAACTATGCCGCTGTCACCGGTGGAATACAATGTCCCTTTTCCAGAAATAATGTAATGAAACAAATAATGGTCCCAAGTCATCATTGGTCCCACGGAATAATTGGGAGGGCAATGATGGCGGCCGAAATGATATACGGTAAGTTCGTAAAAACTGCTTTGCGGAAACCAAGTCTCAGTAATAGGATAGTTTGGAAATTTTGCCATGATAGGACTCCCTATGAATATTATTTGTTGTTATATAACTTTAGCCAATTTTTGTAGGCGCTAACACGCTTTAATATAATACTATCAAACGATTATAAAAAAAGCAAGAATAATGTAATTTCGCGCTCAAATAAAATTTACAAAAATTTTTTATTTTTTTGTTGACAAATTATCTCCTTATGTCTATAATCATTAAATAAGAGTTATGCAACTTTTTATATTTTTGAAAGTAGGTGACTTATGTTTAGTGCAAAATATAAAAAGACAATGGCGATAACATTAATGATGCTGCCGGGAGCAATTTGGCTGTTAGTGCTAAGATACATACCGATGGTTGGGGTAATTATGGCTTTTCAAGATTACCGCCCGCATCCTCCCAATCCTACACTATTTAATAATATTATAAACAGCCGATTTATTGGATTAGGAAATTTCCGATTTATTTTTGCTACCGACCGCGCATGGAATATGATGAGAAATACAATCGGCTACAATGCCGTATTCATCATATTGACTATAGTGTTTTCCATTGCGCTGGCCATCTGTCTTAACGAAATAGGCAGGCCATTTTTTGCCAAAATATTTCAAACGGTGATGTTTTTTCCTTTTTTCATCAGCTGGGTAGTTGCAAGCTACTTTGTATTTGCCTTTCTTGCGCCAAACTTTGGTTTATTTTCTGACATTCGCAATTGGTACCACGACCCGGCTCCGTGGCCGTTTATACTAACCGGTGCGCATCTTTGGAGGAATCTTGGATTTAACAGCATTGTCTATTTGGCAGCTATAAGAGGAATAGACCAAGAGCAGTACGAAGCCGCTGCCATAGACGGCGCATCCAGATGGAGACAGGTTTGGTCAATCACTATTCCCGGCATTAAGCCAATGATTATAATTTTATTTATCATGGCAGTTGGGCGCATATTTAATGCAGATTTTGGGCTGTTTTGGAATGTGCCTAATAATATGGGTCCGCTGATGCGCGTAACGGAAGTTTTTGACACTTATGTATTCCGTGCTATGCAGACAATGACGGTTGGTATGGCTACAGCGGCAGGTTTATTCCAAAGCGTTATCGGCTTTATATTCATAATGGCGGCCAATGCAATTGTACGCAAGGTTGACAATGAAAATGCGCTGTTTTAGGAGGTATGTGTATGGATACCAAAATAATTAAAACAAAAAAGAAATTCCGCAGCAACCAAATAAGCAGGCCTGCCGAGGCAGCGGTTAGTTTGATAGTAGGGGCATTTGCATTACTTTGCGTTCTGCCGCTTATCTTTATCGTCATTATTTCTTTTACCGGAGCTGACAGCTTAAGAGTTTATGGATATTCATTTTTCCCAAGGGAATGGTCTACCGATTCTTTTCAAGCCGCTTTTGCGATGGGTTCTGTTTTATGGCGCAGTTACGGTGTCAGCTTTATTGTAACCGGCCTGGGAACATTAATGTCAATGTTTATAACTTTGCTGTATTCATATGGTCTTTACAGGCGGGATTATCCTTTACGCAAATTTTTTGCCGTATTTATTTTCTTCACCATGATATTTGGCGGCGGTCTGGTTCCTACTGTAATGGTTATCCGTAACCTTTTGGGCATAGGCGATACAATTTGGGCTATGATTATACCGTCATTAATGGTTCCCTTTCATGTAATTATAATGCGCACTTTTTTTACAACATCAGTGCCTGAAACTTTAATTGAATGCGCAAGCTTAGACGGCAGCAGTGAATTTCGCACATTATTTTCTATTGTTGTGCCTATTGCCAAACCCGGTATCGCTACGGTGTCACTGCTTACCGCCATCGGATACTGGAATGATTGGTGGCTGGCCATGTTGTTTATACGTGACAGAAGCCTGTTCCCGCTGCAATATCTATTAATGGAATTCCAACAGAATATAGACTTTGTAAGGCGCAATCTGCAATTGATAGGCGATGCAAATATTGACTTTGCAGCACTTCCCAGTGAAGGTCTACGCATGGCCTTAGCTGTTATGATTGTGATACCAATTGCTTTTGCATACCCTTTCTTCCAACGGTATATTGTAGCAGGACTTACTGTTGGTTCAATAAAAGGGTAAAAGCGATGGCGTAAAAATAAAATATATTTTTTAAGGAGGCAATAAACTATGAAAAGAATGCTTTTTGCGGCAATAGGTTTAATGGCCGCTTTGCTTTTGTTTGCGGGATGCGGCGGCAACGGCAATACAGGTGCAGACCAGGCACCCGCACCCGGAACTGACCCGACACCCGCACCTGTACTTGAAGGGCCTGCAACTGAAGTGACAATTTGGTTTATGGGCGGCACTGTTGTTGATGATTCAGACGTTGTCGAGGCTGCCAATGCACGCTTACAGGAACTTGGCCTTAACATCACATTCAATCCTGTTTGGACAGGAGGCTGGGACATGGGTACACCTGCTCAAATTGCTCTTGACACAGGTGATGCATCTATTGATATTTTCTGGACCGGTTCATGGGGGCTTTATTATCCGTTCAATACCCGCATAGGAAACTTTGTCCGCCTGGATGACCCAAGCAACAACCTGCTTGCTACATACGGACAAGGTATGATTAACGCAATTCCTGACTTTTTATGGGAAGCATTTACCGTTTATGGACCTCAAGGCTTTGGTATTTACGGATTCCCCGGATACAAGGACTTTGCATCAACATCCACATGGGATGTAAATAATACTCGTTTGTCAGAACTTGGTATTGATTTTTATGAGCTGTTTGATATGAATGGCGTAAATTATGATGTAATATTTGACCCTCTTTTTGAAGAGGCCATGCATCGTGCAAAAGAAATGTGGGGACCCAATTTCTTTCCTATAGCTCATGATGGCGGCACCTGGGCACGTATGTTTTCGGCCACCGACCATGACTTGACCGGTACGGGTTTGTTCCATTTTACTTTTGACCCAAGAAACCCGTCTCAACCGACAGATTTCCTTCCCGGCTTTACTTTTGAAGATGATCGTTATATGCGGGTTCAGGAAAGAATGCACCATTTCTGGAATGAAGGATTTATCGACCCAAGGGCAGCGATTCCCGGAGAAGCTACAGCCGTTTTTCTTGACCAGCGTAATGCAGGTGAATATTTATTTTCAGTTGTAGTATATGCTTACGGACACACCGCCCAAGCTTCAAATAGCCGTGGTATTGATGCACGTTTTCCGCGTGTCAGCGATTCTGTTATATCTACCATTTCTGCTACAGGCTCTGGTTTTGCAGTATCTGTTTATTCTAATAATCAAGCGGCGGCCGTGCAATTTATGAATGCTTGGTATACGGACCAGATTTTGGCGGATATCCTTGCCGAAGGCGTTGAAGGTACTCACTTTAGTCGCAATGCCGATGGTACCATCACGCGCTTGGAAGGAGGACGGGACAGATATTCACCTTGGCGTTTCGGCATGGGTAATATTTTTGTTCTCTCTCCGCTTGATTTTGATGGGCCGGATTATTTTGATAGATTCTATAACTACAACGCAGCGGGCACGCCTACTACTTTCTTGGGGTTTACCTTTGATAACAGCAATGTGCTGACAGAGCTTGCAGCTTTAGCGGCTGTAAGAGCTGAATTTGTTCAGGTTCTTAACACAGGAGCGGCTGACCCAAGCACTGCCTATCCTCAACTTGTAGAAGCGTCGATGGCAAATGGGCTTGAGCGTGTGCGGGATGAACTGCACAGACAACTTGAAGATTTTTTTGCGCAAAGATAGTAACCAAAAAGACGTTTACAAATGACTTGTGAACGTCTTTTTGGTTATAGAAATATAATGTCTGCCCGTTATACGTCCCCATGCGACCTTTCTCACCCCTTGGAGTAAAGAGTATGGAGTTCACCCATAAACCATCGTACATCATGCTGTACATAAACTGAACAAATAGTTGAGCTTAAATAACTCAACCAAAAATAATAGGAGGTGTAGTATTATGAAACAAATAACGAGGCGTCTCATGGCAGGGCTTATGGCCTTTGTGATGATGCTGGTTGGGTTGCCGGGATTTGCAACATACGCAGCAACGAGCAACGAAGAGATTGACTTTGCAAGCGTAGAAGCCAAGGCATCTTCAACCGCCACAAACCTAGCCCGCCTTCCGGGCGTACATACCATAGCAATAAACTCCCATACCAACTTTCCGGTTTCACGGCTTAATGACGGCGTAAGTCACCCGCGGACAGGCACAGCAGCCACAGGCGCAAA
>Ga0123352_10003988_pt1 | contig 21612 bp, 7 predicted proteins | sample TergutLab28metaG_FD_89700 | JGI IMG/M metagenome (GOLD analysis project Ga0123352, IMG submission 89700) | Labiotermes labralis P1 segment gut microbial communities from Petit-Saut dam, French Guiana - Lab288 P1 | ecosystem: Host-associated > Arthropoda: Insects > Digestive system > Gut ...
GAGATGCACTAGAAAGAAAAATCTCGTCCCCGTCACATGATCGCCTTTTGGCTATGTAATACAATCGGGACGTGCAGTTATTCTGCTAGGTTAATGCTGTACAGCAGAGTGTGATAAATTGGTAACGAGCATTTCTTAACACGATTTTACTATTGCCATTATTCGGCTGTAACTCCTGGAGAGCAGACGAATATTACATATCACTGTACTTAACTAGGGCATTCTAGAATTTGATTCTAAGGCATTAACTGTCTATATTCATTCGGAAGCCGCTTGTTAACATAAATTCAGTTTAGTTACAGTCAGTTAACAGAATAAAAATGGAATGTAGGCCTAAATGAAAATGTGATTATGATTAGGTCGATAACACACGTGTTACAAAATGCTGTAACGTGAAACCAGTTTCTAAGATGGTTCGAGGAAGATCTACCTCTAGCTTTTCGGATAACCTTACTGTCTGCAACTTCACAGTGAACTGTTGATACAAGAACAAGTACTTCGCCTTCAAAGCAGACAATAATATTTCCTAACTGGGCAATACAACATGTATTGTGTGCTGACTTCAAAACAAAATACATATTAGCAAATTCTGCCTCGAAAACCCAAATGTTTAAATCACAAAACAATCGGTGACTAGAAAACTTTCGATTTATGACGAAGTTTTAAAATTTTCTTTGTGATTTATCGTATAGAATATCCATGGCACGCAATTATTAACCTCAACATTGGTTACAGGACAGTGGTCAAATTCATGGCGCATTACTCTTTATTTCCATACTCGCTTAATAGGAGGCCGAATGGATCCAAATCGTGTGTCATGAAAGCCTTAGAGAAGAGAAAAGTCTGTCGCCTAAGCATTAAATCGAAACACGATTCTCGGTAGCTCTGGCCGTAGCCTGATCACTATAAGGTGTTTAAAACGATGGGTGCCTAAAATCTTGCATTGATTTCCATAATGGAGGAGACAATATATATAAGCCCCATTGAAAAATTAAATCGACATTAGATTTTGTCAAAACTTTGGTTCTGAGGTTCTTAAGATAGACTAGACAATAGAGAATATACCAGAAAAAGTCAAGTTACTCTTTCTAGCCCATAAAATCAGTTTTGATCCAATCTTAAGATAAAATTGTATGGTTACGTTTCATGTTTTGAACTAATATGTTTATATTTTTCCTTCTTTTTTTAAATACTTATATTATTTTATTTTTTAATAAGTGTGGTGCACAAATAGAACGTAAACGACGTCATAATTTTAACTGTTCGTTGATCTTACAAATTTGCCGGCAGGGAATTAATATACTGGTAGTGTGTAACATTAAATTTGGATATCACCCTAAATTTTACTTTCTTGTTCGGTGCCTCATACAAGGACTTATATGTTTCTTCTGTGCTGCTCATGACACAAATTTAATTAATAAAATTTACGACACACATTTACGTTATATGATAAAACATTAAATGCAATCATTAATACGAGAAAATTTACTGGTATACGTAAAACTGTAAATTGCTTAGGGATCATAAATGCAGTGACGATGTGCAATGTGCAATGTAAACGTCCTACAACACTCTAAAATAGGAAATAATTTTCCTATTGTAATAGTTTAAGGCGCATTTTGGTTTCATTTTAACACTCCTGGATTTAATACAACTCTACTTAAAATCGATGTTTATTTTACGATTTTAAAACTTTTCTTCATAAGCGTTACACAGTTTAATCCGGAAAAAATGTTGTATTTGAGATAAATTGAGTCCTCACTGTTAGAAATAAGCTTAATTTCACTTTATCGGTTACTGTGAAATGTCACCATCTACCTGCAAGCAGCAATAGTTCTACTTGGGAAGCTGACAGTCGTATTTCTCCTTCTTTTACTGAAGCCAAATATCCTTTACTCCATTCATAAAATCCACCACTGGGCTCTATCCTCTTTTGAATTCACACCACATTCTTCCGCACTACTTATTTGGGGTCAACTTTAATATTATCCTCCAACCTACGCCTGCTTGACCCTATTATTTCTTGCGGGTTTTCATCTAAAACTTTGATACATTTGCTATTTCTCCCAAATGACCTATGTACCCTGCCCATCTCATCCTTCTTACAGATCACTGCTTAAATCCCTCCAACGCCTGTTCTTTCGTCCCTCTTATTTCGGGACATTACTTGAACACACTTTCTCAAATACCTGTGATCTAAAGTTTTCTCCCAATATTTACGATGTTTCATTGTCATATAAAACCAAATACAAATATTTAGCTTGGCTAATTTTAAATTTTAAGTTTCTGTTTAGGAAACCAGAAGACAAAATATTCTGAATGAAGGATATTCCTGAAGACAGATCGTCTTACCGCTGATCGTCTTACCGCTGATCGTCTTACCGCTGATCGTCTTACCGCTGTTAATTAAAATGAAATTATTTTGGGGTGTTTTTAAGATTGTGTTGCTCTAAGTTCGAAAAAGCGCTCATTTGTTTATTAATAAAATTAGTATTGCATTTTAATATATTTCTCCACTCTTTACCTTTTTTTTTCAGTTTTCGAAGTAAGGGATTTTATGTTTAATACGAAAATTATACCCATTAGTAACTGGTATTAAGGTAAATTAAGGTAATGCCGTCCCTGACTTTCACCATCACATCTTTAGGACGTCTGATGTTTCAAGCTACAAGCCCATACATTCATAATTGCTGTGATGATGAATATTTACACACCAAGTATTCCCAGAAGATTCAGAGAAGTGTAGATTGACGTTCGCATAATTTTGCAACTTGTGATATAAATAACAAGTGACGTACTGAGAGAAATGTGCGCCAGATAGGGAATTCTACTCGCAACACATGCACTAATTACCAGCGAAGGATTCATGGATTCCCTTACATAAACTTAGATCATCAAAATTTTGTAACCAGTGCCTGGATCGTGTTAGGTATACATCGAAACCTGTCGTTCTGTCAAGAATATTTAAGGCTGCAAATTTATATGTAAAGTAATGACATATGTTACCAAGTTAAAAGATTTAAAATACAACACATTTATAACAATCATAAGACTCCACGCACATGCATGTGAAACACAAAGACTTCTTCAAGTAAGGACTTCAGTTGCAGGGATGTCTATATTATTTCACTTTGCTTTAAGAGGAAAATAATTATGTAAATGTTTAGGTACTATAAATATGCATCGTACTATAGCATAAAATTACTGTGTTTTTATGCCATGCCGTAACTGATACCGTCAGGCTTGACTCATTTACCGAGCGCTTGTGAAATGAAACTTCAGATGACGCTTTTAATGCAGGAAATTTCTCGATTATCTGATTGAGCATTAGCTTCTCAAGAATTACTACGCCTTAGTGAGATAATTCAATTAGTAGACATTTACTGGTTAAATAAGAGGAAGGGATAAATTCGGTACAACAATAACAATTGTAGGCCTTGTTAACTTGTGTTAATTTTCCGGTAGATGTGGAAATGTTTCCCCTCATTATCACTATCCGGAGAGTGAATAAGCCACAAGAAGCTTGCTATTCAGTGATAACTGGGAACAGATAGGCTGGATTTTGAATCTGATCTCTTCTCTCCATGTCGTGCCATAATTAAGATGCTTGGATTTGTCTGTACGTTTCTTGTGAAAAGCAAGATAACCCGATTTTGCTTTATCAGCGTGAAGTAGAGACAACCTGTCATAAATTATTATTCGTATTAATCAACATAAAATTTATTAGTTATTGTAATAAACAAAGAAATTACAAACTTGTTTATATAATCGGTGAAATAAATTTAATATTTCCTATTGATACTAATCGGCATTATAGATGTTTTAGTTAATTATAATCATTTCAAATAAGTGCACATCGAATTAATTTGATCACAAATAATTATGTGAAAAATAAATGAGCAATCCATCGTGAATTCTGATCGATATGAGTTTAAAGGACATTAGCAAATCAATTCCACGCTCAGTGATTAGAGTATCACTTACTAATTACACACACTGTAATTACTGTGATGCGAATCCTACCTTGAGCCACGAAGCACACCTTTGCTGTGAACTGCTGGCAAGATTTAAAAAGTCCCTGCACGTTGTGTGAGGCGTGTGATGGTTCGTTTGTGCCCTAGCGCCGAGAATCCTACTCGCCCGCCATCTGAGAGAGGTTAAAGCAAACTGCAGCCTCCTCCGTACAACTGCCGCCACACAGCCCCACCGCCTACCCTTCCCGGCTGCTCCATTTCTATCCTTCTCCCACACAACTCGACCTGTACTGTGAATACTACGGTTAGCCTAGCGTTCATGTCCGCACACATGGGAAGCTACAGCGGACAGGTAAAACTGCAGCAGGTATCCAGGGAGCCGGTACCGTCTGTCTCACATTTTACCGTACGAATAATAGTCTAAATTTGATTAGCCAATTTAAATTAATTGTCAACGAGCGAGTTAAGATAATCATAGTCTATACTCTGTTGGGAAGAGACAGTTTAGGAAACCTCGCAGTAGATCCAATAAAACTTTTAAAAAGAGCCTTAAGAATAGTGCGTATGTGGAGGTATAAACTGGATTCAGCTAGCTGTAAAAAAAATAGTAGCATACTCACTGTGACGCAGTGCTGATATTCAGGGTTTATAAAAGCCTGAGAACAATTTCTCGACTACCAGTTTGTCATTGTAAACGTAAAGTGATCACGTTACAGGCCCGGTGTGGCCCAGAGGGTGGGCAGAGGTATAGCTCTACTCTTCCTTGACCGCGGCACTAGAAGGGGTGAGTGGTCAGCAGCACGCCTCGGCCGCACTTTACCCCCGGTATCCATTTTACAGGAGGCTGGGTGGGCCCCAGGGCCGATCTGGACGGGCGGAAAATCTCTTCCTCTCCGGGATTCGATCCCGGACCATCCAGCCCTATTCAGTCGCTACACCGACTGAGCTACCGGCCAACAGTTTATCATTGTGCGTTATTAAAATCATGAGATATCATGATTACTGCCAGTAAAGACCAGCAATTTTATCTTGCCTACAGGGGCTTATGAAATGGCCATATTTAAGTTCTTAGACGTATTCTTCCGTCCTCAAAAGACCTGCTGTTTGTAACATGACTCCGCCTCCACATTTGAGGGTGATGCGGCTCCTCGCCGTTCTATCGGTCACAGTACGAAACACCACAAAATAAAGAGGCAAATCAAATAATATATTGAGTAATTATCACGAAGAATTTAATCGCTAAGAAAAAAGGAAAACGAAACACTTCTCTTATTAAGAAGTATAACTTTCCCATCCTCGTTAGCACACAGAAGGGTTTAGAGTCCAGTGCATGAGACGACGCACAGCATAACACTGCCAGGTCTTACACAGAAAATCATTATTTTAACCCTTTGAAAGCCAATTTTCAATCACCCAAGAAGCTCAACACACGTGTTCTGAAAGTAACACAGCATCATGAATCTAGACATAGTTGTGCATGTAACCACCACGTAAAATACAAGATTGTTCTTCAAACTGGAGTGAAGAACTTTGTACATGGGCAAGCTACTGTAATATCAAGAGCCCATAACACTAAAGGAAAACGGGCTGAGAAACTATGGGCGAAATTCCGCTGGGGGTTGTCTACGTCACACACACACTATGTCTGACACCCTGACTAGTGTACCGCAGGGTAATAAGCTCTCGGAAATTTATTTAGTGTGACTTTTGGGTACACTTTCGACAAGTTGAGTAGAACAAAGTTTGAAATAGGCTACTACACTTCCATCTGACACCACAAACAACGCGTACCCATTCAGATGGATAGAATGTTGAAATATTATAATTTATTTCCACAGTTACCGTTTTGTAAAGTTTTATTTCTGTAGCCTGTCGAACCGTCACTCTTGGAGAGCATCTCCGTTGTCTATCGGTGTGTAACAAGATAACGGTATTCATAGAAAGAGAACAAGCAGTTCTGATCAGACTGCATAAAACGTACGGTCCTGCTCTTAGACATCTATTTCAGCAACACGGCTGATTGTGGTAACATAACGTTTAGACAGTGGTTCAGTAATTGCAGCATTCAAACTAGAAGTTAAAAATATTTTCGCATCACAGTCATGTTATTACTTTATATTTTACACAAGTCATCAGAATTTACCTAACTTTACAAGCTTTATTGCAAGGCATCATTTTAGCAGTCAAGACAAATTTAGTTAAGTGTCGCTTCTGTAGCAAAGTTTCGCACGTCCAACATGTTGTTTCTATAGATGGTAGGAAATTAAAAATTATGAAAATGTGTTGAGCTTCAGTAATTTAACCTTCATAAAAGTTTTGTACAAATCTGATAATTATTTCAAAATTTTAAATGAAAACACACCAGCACAGCACCATTTTCTCTCAAGTGTGTGTCCTACTCGTCAAGGAATGTTGGTTACATGATATACTTATTTCGGAATTAAATCTAAACTACTCTCACATACAGTGTGCTGAGGTGACCGCGGTGGCACAGTGGCTAAGGTGCTGTGCTACAAATCGGAAGGTCGCTGGTTCGATTCCAGAAGGTGTCATTGGAATTTTTCATTGACATAATCCTTCCGATCGCACTATTGCCCTGGGGTCGACTCAACCTCTAACAGAAATGAGTACCAGGAGCATTTCCTGGGGGTAAAGGCGGCCGTTGCGTAAGGCTGACAACATTACCACCATCCTGTGCCGTTGTCATGTAATCTGGGAACCTTAACTTCCTGGAACCCTCTGGGCCACTCCAGGTCTGTAACAGGACTGCTTTACCTTTACCTTTACCTTTGCATTTTACAGGTACACTGACCTTCTAATGGCAACAAAAAATTTTGGCTTCCATAAAAGGAGAGAAATTTCTTGAGGTGGTGACTGTGAGATTCTCGAGTGGGACTCCTTAACATGGAAATAGTCAGTTATTTTTAGTTAGATTTAGTTAGTTAGTTAATTTGTTAGTATTTTTTTATCAGTCAGTCAAAAATTTTGTATTTCAACAAACGTGCTCCATATCGGAATATACTTCAACCATAAGTTGTACAGGAACCTGTATTTTGTGCTATGTGACGATTATTTATACCTGCCCTGTTCGTACAAGAGTAACAGTTCTATTGGACTTCAAGGTGTATTGCGTGTGTTGAACAGACCTTTAAGGACCAACATTCATTCGCCCAATAATGTTCAATGTGGATTCAGTGACAAATCTCAACACAATTTGTCCAGTATGCTAGTAAGTCAAAAGATAGACACACCTTACCGTAATAAGTTGATACAGTGTGCTTTATGTAAAGGATGTACACAATGAAGTAAGCCACTAAGATCTCAGTTCCGATATCTATATGTACACAGGAATAGCTACAAACACGGCATGAGATATTGCAGGGTTCTGCAATGTGACAGCACAGGCTATGAGCGGTACTGGAGCTGTGCATACACCCACGTTGGCAGGGACAGACGTTTGACTGCAGTCTGTTATCCTTTGATCTACAGTATTGCTGATGGGAGCAAATAAAATGTCTTGTAGAGGATGTATTGGTATTTGAATGCATTCTGTCAGTTGACGCGCTAAATGCTGACAGAACAGGAGAGAGCGAAATGTGACTACAGCCTCTAATCTGACGTACTGGGTTAAAGCTGAGAGTGTAGTATTTACTGCAGTTGCAGAAGACAAAGTGGCACTCCATTGTGATGTACCATTTGACGTACTGAGTTGAAGATGGAGGCGCAGTACAGTACTGTTGTTGAAAACAGCGATGTTTGAGCGCAGTATTTTGACACATTGTGTTCCAGTTTGGAGCAAGACAGAGACTGTCTGGGAAGAAACGGCGAAATTTTTCTGCTATCCCATATGCCATACTGAAGTTCACCATTGTGAAGCGTGAAGCGAACGGAGAAAGACTTCACTCTGACCTACTTTTTACGTCGCCTTTTTTTTTCCGCCTATGCCGGTGGTCGCGCGGTCTAAGGTGCAGGTCTGCGACCGTTCGCTTGCTGCGATTGTGGTTTCAAATCCCACCGTGGGCATGGAAGTTTGTTGTGAGTGTTATGTGTCATCAGGTAGAGGTTTCTGCGTCAGGTTGATCACTCTTCCAAAGGAGTCCTACCGCTGTGTGTGTGTGTGTGTGTGTGTCATGGAGTGTGATCGAGGGCAACATAATCTCTACACCTACAATGAGTCGGTAGACAGAGGTCAAGACTAAGAAAGAAAGAAAAAGAAAGAAATAAAAAGATTTGTTGGCTCCTAGAGGTGTCAGTTTCGGAAATGTTTTTACTCTGTGATATGTGCGCGATGTTTCAAGAAAGTGCAGCTTGAACATACCAATTAATGACAGTGCGCATAACCACGTGTTTAAACATGCTAGGCACAAATGTAGCAGTTCGGGGAGAGGCGCTTCAGTCTGTATCTTATTGAAATTACTTATGAAGTTTGTAAAAACAAGCTTAAGCCCACAAAACGATACTTTTACCTTGTTTAGAATTATGTACTATGTCTTTATCTTGGAAGATTAACTGTCTTTGTTATTGTGGATTCTAATTTTACATTTTTCACTGCCTGTATTTTACCTTCATAGAACTGTTTTTCTTTTCTGTACTTCCTCACATTCCTTCCATTTTCCGTTGCGTTCCCACTCCTAAAGTGGCCATGTTAGCTTTTTTTGAATGGTGCTGATTTCCATTTCCATTCTGGAGATGCTGATCCAGAGAATGTCAGACCAGGCACATCTAGTGGAATAACAAAAATGAATCGTAGTTTGTGTCTCTGAAACTGTCATTTCAAATTTTAAATGCGAATTTCATTAATACAGCGCAGTATGAACTGTGGTCTGTCAGCATGTTATTTTAACAAAGGTGCAGCTGCTGTCACACAGCACGCTGCTTACATTAAGCTTGTACACTTACATAAAAACGCATTTCATTTTCAGATTTTTGTGGAAGCAAAATCATATTCCACGATTTCGAGGTTCTGCTACTGCCAAATTTAAGACTGAATTAACAAACACTGGTAATGACATTTCTCCATATCAGTTGAAATGATCTTGACTCGGTCAGAAAACCCTCGTTTTCTGTGGCAGGTTCACGTATATTTTTCCTACTTAAATATGGTATTGCTCTGGGCTAGAAGAGGCTTTGTGTTATTGTTAGACCAACACTCCAACTGCAAATGAATTAGAAGTGCGAATGTTCGAACCTGGCAGAGGGAAAACTGCGTAAATGTATTTTACATTATTCTTATTTACAACACTACAGAATGTCTACTATTCAATTACATTACTTTTTGTAGATGTAAATCTTTGTTTTTATTTATATGCTTATTTTTTTAAATTTTGGGTTTTCCTTTTCGTTTCTACAGCCAATACTATTGTGCATACTGCTTCAATTCTATCGCACTTCTTACGAAAGGAATAAAGAAAGGGGAAAGATAAAGAAATAAAGAAGGAGCTAACAAGAGAAAGCGAGGTAAAGAAGCAAACAAAGAAATCCAGAATATAAGCTTTCCTGTAGCAAGTAAAACATTGCCTACCTGTATTAGTACGGCTTAGCGGGCAAACTGCAAATTTAGCCCTACACAGATTTTGTCTCCCGCTAACAGTGGACGGAAGAACAAAGCGCCTTATAAGTACCCTCCGACTGCGCCTTTATTTTGCGGTGAGACAGAGAGGTCATGCTGACCTCGTATTTTGACAGACTTGATGGAGCAGGTCTCTAGCTTATGTATATGTTGCTTGGATAAATATTATGTTTTTTCTTATTTTTGGATCGGGTTAGAGGAGTACCACGTTCTCTGTTCCTTCTTCCACTCCATGTACACCACGTTAGATGCTATGATCGTCACTGCGATCTCTCTACACAAGTTTCACTCAATTCCTCCTTTCCATGGGATTCTAACGTCTCTGCCTTTAAAGTATTTTCTTTCAGGATATTGGACGGTTAGTGACCATTAAATAAAAATAATGTCACAATAAAATTTATTTCAAGTCCATGCTACAGGATTCAACTATTTCCCTCAACGATCAAGAAATTCCAAATTTAATGTAACCTAAATTTTCACTACCTAATTTCCAATTTCACCATTTGAAGTCAGGTTCCTTTTGACATTGCCTATAAATGTTTCTTGCGACATTGCCTATCATAGCATTATATTCCTTAAGTTATTAGGATTACACCCTCAACCCCAAATCAGGATTCCAAGCCCTATTCCCTTCTGCGACTTCGTATTTTTCATACGCACAATTTCCCTCCGCATCTGGAGGCCACCGCCTCTACGCGCAAGATTAAGTTTGAATGTTTGTTGTCAGCATTAAGTACGACAATCAGGGTCTCAAGACCGCGCAAATAACATCCCTTTCTCCTTATGAGTTCAGATTTTTCCCACTTTCGTAGTCTTATATGGTTAAAAGATTTCAAGTCACCTAGACTACACTTATATTTCAGATCATCAGCACACTAGAAATTGTGCAGCCGTGACACACTACACATCATTGAAAACAAGACCGTTAGTGGCATTTCCACACAAAATAATTAACTGTTACTTATGTTCAAACTACTGTACCAGTGATATATGTTCTTCTAACAGTGACACCACTTTAAGACAATCATACGCTTTTCTGAAATATTTCGTTAATCCCTTTATAACTCTCTGCCTTCGTTGTGTTTCTCCTCACGCAATATCCTTCTCCTCATAAGTACCTTGTCTTATTTCCATAAATATATTACTGTTTAAAGTGTAAATCCACAACTCGTGCCTCTAATTTCAGTCTTCATTGTCATTTGTATTGCAGCTTGGCTCCTAAAGCAACAAGGCAATAAGACTGTTTAGATCTTAGGCACGGAATATGATTCCCCCAGTTATAACGGAACGTTGTTGCGAACGAAGTGAGATTGTAAACCCGAACACACTTGGGCTACGTCTAAGCCAACAATAACTTATATATCCTTGCTGCAAAAGGATAATTCTGAAAATTATTGTTATTATTCTCTGCAAGTTCGTTACAATTTCGTCCGTTTTCGAGAACTCTAAGAAACAAAATACTCTATATGGCGGATAAAGCTATCAAACTTCACGAAGTGTTCTGTTTCAAGGTACGAGTTTATTAATTCATCAGGGAATAAGCCACACGTTTTACGTGTCGTTGGAATGTTTTCTCCAAAAATATTTACGTTATGAAGTGCTGAGAAAGATGTTAAAACTAACATTCAACACGAACTTAAATTCGTGGTGACCATACGATGAACGGTGAATGTGTCAAAAATATGAGGATTTTCACCACGCTAGATTCATTACATGGGACGTTTAATAAACATATATATACTGCTTGTGTTATGGCGAAATTCTAAACAGTACGTAAAAATATTGTATAAATTAAACTTTTAAAGTCGAAGCTCAGACTGCTTAATTTAATGGCCCAGTTCGTACCGCGCAATGAATACTTTTTAATTCGGTTGTAAAAACCAGTCAGTTTATGATTAAGTTGCACAAGTCGCTGTTTGTTCTCAGATAAATACAAAACACACAAATACGGTATCGGCCGAGCGTACAGTTGTTGAATGTTAAACTTGTTGGTGCATCACGTGACCGGTAGGCTTTAAAAGGTTAATGTTGTTAGGCGGTGCGTTTAGCTTTGAAGCGTGATCCCCTACTTTGACAGAAAATATTTAAGAAGTATCTGTAAACAAAGAATATTAAGTGGACGGTCTAATTTATAAGAGAAACTTTGTGATTGAGACCTTTGCATATTCACTATTCTCGTAAGAATAACGAATATAAACAATTCTTAAACTTCTCTTCCCATTAGCTGAAAATATTAAGACACGCCTCCCATATTCAGGAAATGGACGGACGTTTTTCTCCTTTTCATGTACAAGGATGAGAGATTTGCGAAGTAAAGAGTAAAGTTAGTCAGTGTTATTGAAAAATACAGAATGCATTGGTCGGAAATAAATTTCTTGCATTGTGTAACTTTTAAACCCAATTCAAACGTCACGTAAAAAACTCTTGTATTGTTAAACCAAACCATAAAAATCTGTCCAAGTCTAGCCTACAGGTTTAGTCCTTAAAACTTGCTTTGCAGGTTGAGGCAACACAGAGTTATTCAAAGCAGAACACTTGTCGTGTCTTCATGTATGTCTAGTCACGTCTAACTGTGCATGAGCATTAGACCGATGAATGTGGCGGCTAAATGTACCGGCGCACATGAACACTCGACCGATTTTTATGTTTTGCTGCTACACAATTAGATTAGCATACTGAGCAGGAGCAACCTGTTCGATGATTAATTCCAGACAATAAGGAGGCTTGAGATAAGCGCGAATTTATAAAACTGTAGCAAATTCTGCGCTGAAGAGGAATTCGAAGCCCGTTTTGAATGCACTCTAACTTTAATGGCCGAAGGATTAAGCTTCATAGATTTACAGTTCCATCGTAAGTACCCCAGAGTACCTTGCTTGGAAGCAGGAATCCTCTGATCCGGATTTACTTACTACAACGCCATTTTCTGAGCTATTAATCACAACTATTTACTTGTTTCAAGCAATGTTAAGCCTTAAGGTTTTTCAGCATAGAAGAAGAAGGCGTGGAAGTTTAGAAGAAGGCGTGAAAGCTTGAAAGCCAGAACCTAAAGCGTTATTAGTCCAGTAATTACCAAACTCTGCGTCTCGGTACCGGGGTGGAGGGGCCGTGGATTCTGAGCAAGGGGACCGCGAAACCTTATTCACACCAGGCCGAAGTCGGGTTTGTAAATAGACCTGAGATTAAAGCTTTCATTGCATCAGCCAAATTTGCAATATCCAATAGCCGCAAAACAGCATCGATCGTCTCTTTAAATGAAACAGTATAAAATAGTGAACATACTTTCTGTATACGGAATAAAAACCCGTCTCAGCAATCAATGTGATACTATTTTTTAGTTTCTGGAGATGTGGCGCTGATTATTAAAAAAGGACATTTTAGAAACTTTATAGTACTTCTAGTCATTTTTGAATGTACTAGCACTGCAAATATCCGCGACCTGGCCGCGAAATTTTCTGATCTTAAAAAGGACCATTACACTTGTTCTGCTACTCAGCAGTTACAATATGTCACCATATATCGATTTCCAATAGATGAAAATGCACGTTCTATTTGATGGGGGGGGGGGGGATAGAAAGGGCCTGATTTTGGAAAAGATTTTCTGGAAAAAAATGTTATTTTTTTTTGTTGGGGGGGGGGATAGTAAGAGGCTGCATTTTGGAAAGATTGTCTAGGAAAATATTTAAAGCCTAGAATAATTTAGTGAGAAATTTAGGTTATTATTTTTTAAGTAGCTTAGTCTTTTACGCAGGCAAATGTTGCTGTAATGATAGCGAACTAGAAGTAGGTATGTACTTCGGAGTGGAAGAAGAAAAGTATATTAAATTATTTTTGTGAAATCAACTTGAAAACATCGGCTTGGAAAACCCCAGAATTATGTTATGACGAAGCGAGTAGAGTTGTGAGGATTGAAAGCAGAGGGAACTGGTATAACTTCTTGTCCATCTGCCAGTGTTTTATTGACAGTTTTAAATTTTGCTTCTCACTGCCCTGTAGATAGATATGTTACGTAATCAATAACACTGCAATATATATATACTTCACTACAGTTGTTATTTCAGCAATGCCACCTCATTATTCGACTCCTGTGTGCATTTGTTTGCTTATAGAGCAGCTTATTAATGAATTCCAAAAATAGTGTATTTTTATTTCGTTTCTCTAACAACGTTTAAAAAACAAAAAAGGAGATCCTCCACGCGACGCTCAAGCTCAGTATTTTGAAGATGGCATCTGAAATTGCCTTTGACAAGTTAGGCCTATGTGTACAAATTTTATATACTTGTCGTTTAATTTCGCCTGATAGATTGTGTAACAGAGACACCTGCTTGTTTCAGACTTGTCTTAAGCGAATTCCGATCTTCAGTGAGGCTCATCCGGCCACTGCCCGACCAATACAAAATAAACACAGGTGCTGGAGCAGTCTATCTTATGGTCTTTACTCACAGAAATACGTCCTGAACTGCGCGTTGGTCATTTTCTGTCACAGTGTGTATTCAGAAGTACAGCCCCAGGAAATACCTGCATCTCATATAACAAGCCTGACCTCCGGTAACGAGTGGTCGGTGGGTCCCGGTTGGTGTGGTGACTCAGACGGATGGCGGAGAATTAGCTACTTGCTTCCAGGAAAAGGAAAGGGACTTTCTTATTGTCCAGGCCATCTCTGTGAATAGCGGGAGCATTCATCGACAGTAAAGCGGAGGAACGAGAAGTTTATCATCTAACTTTATCAAGTATTAAAGTTAAGAATACAATTGTACTTCAAGGCGTGATAATTAACCAGAGGGAAAACGTAATTGTTGTGCTTTGTAATGTTACAAATACAATGACTGCTAAGTAACTGGAAAGCACACGTAGGTAAGTGCCGATGTACATAAATGTGCAATTCATTTAACGTAACTGCCTCTTGGTATGAAAATGAAATATCTCTTTATAAGAATCGGTACTGGATTTAATCTAAGAGGTCATCATCAGGCGAAAATTATGCAATATGCAAAAGGATGATATATGGACATTTGTTTTCGTGTTTTTTACATTGCATAATTTTCGCCTGGTATGACCTCTTAATTTTCAACATATAGCGAATTGTGAACACATATATTGCTTTTATAACAGACAGTTTTGTTCACAGAATTATTCTTGACGGGAAGACGAGAGAAAAACATCAGCATCTACTGTATGACATCGAGGAAATGATGAGATAAAGGGACATGAAAACAGCAGAACTATATCGCTGTCTGAAGAACTCGCTTTGGATGAGTCTAGTTGAAAAGAATAATTTCACCCTATAACCTGCCATGAAGTGCCAGAAGGAGAGTAGAGGCATGGTTCTACCCTTTCTTTAACCTCGGCGCTAGATGGGGTGTGTGATCAACGCTACGCTCTGACCATTTTATCCCAGGAAATAAATCTGGTGCTCCTTTTACAGGAGGCTGTGCGGGCCCCAGGGCCGCTCTGGAGGGGTGCGAAAAAATCTAACCCACCGGGATTGGATCCCCGGACGGTTCCACCCGTAACGAGTTGCTATAGTGACTGAGCTATCCCGGCCCACTGGAGGAGGAAAGTTAGATGATGATATTATGCTAGAAAAACATATCGGGATGTGGTCTGTTGAAAATATACACATGTAGTTTGGAGAGCTTTACTGCTTTGTTTGTGATTTGTTCCAGATATATGGCACCGTAGGACAAACAAGTACAGATGTGAGCAGCTGTCCCTGTTGCAATGCTCCACGCAACCTTAATACGCCAGAAATGGAGCAGTATTGCTCGTGTCGGAGATGATGCTAACTCCAATTTATAGGAGCTGGTCGGAGCTTGTAACAAATTGTCGAGTCTGCCCGATGTGATTTATACAGCCTACAAAGCTGGTCTTACGTTTCAGAGTAGGTAGAGGGGCTCCGTGTTCTGAAAAGGTCATGAGTCATGCAATAATATCTATACGTCAGCATTAAGAAGTATCACCATGACGTTCTTTGCACCGACTGAATTTTAGCCAATGATGAAACAGAAGAAAGACAACACAAGCAATGTAAGTTGAACGTAATATTAAGGTGCTTTCGCGTAAGTACTGTTGCCGTGGGAAAGCAATATATATTACATAAATGAAGAATAAGGGTCAACTAGATGCTATTTATCATTTTATTGTACGTCTTATAGGCTCAACATGTTTCGGGCACTACTATGCCCATCATCAGGAGCTCGCGACTGTGTTGTTGATTACCACATTGGTCGTTTGGTTCTTGGTTTGCTACAAGTTGGAGGTTAGGTGTGGTTAGGCTGGAGTAGTTTCCGGGCTGCAGGGTGCAGCCCGGAAACTACTCCAGCCTAACCACACCTAACCTCCAACTTGCAGCAAACAAAACGACCAGTGTGATAATCAACAACACAGTCGCGAGCTCCTGATGATGGGCGTAGTAGTGCCCGAAATATGTTGAGCCTATAAGAAGTACAATAAAATAATAAGTGGCATCTATTTGGTTCTTATTCTTCAGTTATCACAATGATGCACTGTCCAACACACATTAAATGTATTACATACTTAGAGCGTGTGTGTTTTTAGCCTTATTTATCAGGCATGCAAAGTGAATGCTCCACATTGCATGTATCATACGTGGCCTGTCTGTCTGTACCACATTATTCCACATTATCTCATAAACGGCACGATTTTTGGAAAAAAAGTATGTTCTTATATTTTTTCTACAAGGTTTGTCTGAAACATTTCTCATTATAAGAAGAATTCTGCAATATACGTATTATCACAAATTTACGGAGGCCTTCATGTGAAATACTCTTTATTCATGTCAGATTTCAATCAAACTTGAACTTTCTGGACGCATTTTCGAAAAATACTCAAATACCAAATTTCGTGAAAATCCTTCCAGTGGGAGCCGATCTGTTCCAAGTGGACAGAGAGACAGACGCAACATGACGAAGCTAGCAGTCGCTTTTCGCATTTACCCGCAAGCACCTAAAAGGCAATAAAAGAAAGGTGATGACGACGATGAGAGTGCCGATGAGGAGAAATTAAATGCTTTATTTGATGACGCTGTCACGTGCTAAGTTTATGTAGAATCGACGGTAAAAAAAAAGGTAAAGCAGTACCATTACAGGCCTGGACCGGCCCAGAGGGTTCCAGGAAGTTAAGGTTCCCATATTTCGTGACAACGGCACAGGATGGTGGTTGGTTGTCAGCCTTACGCACCTGCCGCCTTTACCCCCAGGAAATACTCCTGGTACTCATTTCTGTTAGAGGCTGAGTCGACCCCAGGGCCATAGTGCGATCGGGATTTTATGTCAGTGAAAAATCCACTGACACCAGCTGGGATCGAGCCAGCGACCTTCCGATTTGTAGCACAGCACCTTAACCACTGTGCTACCGCGGTCCCCAGAATCGACGGTAGATGAACGAAATATGAGTATAGAGCATTCGTGAAATGAGGGTGCCAGAGAGGAGGATGATTTTTGATCTCTTGTTACGCCGGCTCCCCGGGTGGTCCGGACAATTTTGGGCCAAATACTTCGTATAATGCAATATTTTTCATTGAAATTTTATTACAGTATATTATTATTATCATCTTCATCGCCATCGTGACCATCATTGTCATCACCATCATCATCATCATTGTGAATGCAATGCTTAACATTGCCACGGAAGTATCTAATATGACAATCAGGCATTATTTGAGAGGGTAATATTTCAAAAGTGTTTAGATGAATAACGTGCCACGAAAAACAAGGACAACACTTCGTCAGTTCAAGGTAGGAACCGACGGTTGTTCGTTGTGAATACAGTAGCATGCACTTAATATCTACAAGGTCGGTGAAGTTACTGGTCACTGAACGTACGTAAGTTTCTTCGCAGGGAATTCTGCATAGTATCAGTCAGTCTTGAGAGTTCAGAAATTTAAGTAAGAATCCAGGCCAGGCCTCCTGGCATACACGTTATGTGTGAAAGTTATGGTTTGTGTTCATACATAAACACACGACGTGGAGAAGCAGCGAAATTTATGCTTTTTATTTCGACCTTTTGGCAATAAATCTACATTTGTGTGAGGTGCTCTACATTTATTCAAACGCGCCTTCAAATAGTATATGACGACAAACTTTCTTGCTTAGCGTGCATGGGTTACATTTATGTTTATAGTTTAACAGCAGGGACTTGTAATTTAAAGTCTTCCATTCCGCGCATTCCTATGTCAACGTTTCTAAGATTCTCACAACATGTTTCGGTACTTATGTACCATCTTCAGGGAGAACAGTAAGTCAGTTTCTTAATAACTAAGTGCCAAAAAAAAGTTGTTGTTTGTGGGTTTTGTTTGTGTATCGTCTTCTCCATAAACAGGGAAATGAAGTGAAAAGTACAACTGCACAAATTTTAAAAGGCTTTGTATTTACGCATGGTTGAAAACGTTTGAAAGGTACTGCTGGATTGTACATATTTTTGTGGTCACTCTATGATTAAAGGATTCCTGATCATTAAATGTGTATACACTGTCGAATACTAATGTTGTTTATCATGGACGCTGGTGTTGTTGTGGCAAAAGATGTTCCTCCGACTGCGTGTATAAAGAATATTAATATTACCCAAGATATATATATATATGTGTGTGTGTGTTATTTAATGATAAGGAATGCTTTAATCATAGAGTGACCACAAAAATATACAGTATACTCGTATACAGTACAGTAGTACCTTTCACATTCTTTCAACCATGGAGTAAATACACAGTCTTTTAAAATTTGTGGCCCTGGGGTCGACTCAGCCTCTAACAGAAATGAGTACCAGGAATATTTCATGGGGGAAAAGGCGGCCGGTGCTTAGGGCTGACAATCTTACCGCCTTCATGTGTCGTTTGTCTTGAAATCTGGGAACCCCCAACCTCCTGGAAGCCTTTGGGTCTCTCCAGGCCTGTAATGGGATTGCTTTACCTTTTAAAATCTGTACACTTATACATTTCACTTCATTTCTTTGTTCATGGAGAAGCTGATACACAAACAGAACCCACCTACAACAGCTTAGCGTGGCGTCTGGTTTTTAAGAAACTGGCCTATTGTTCTCCCTGAAGATGGCACATAAGTACCGAAACATGTGGGATAAACTTAGAAATTGTGCATGTGGTTGGCATAATGAAAAGTTGTAGGCTAGCGTGGATTATGTCCAGTTAATTATATACTAAGTGATATTATGCTCGTTTATGTCGTGTGGAACTACTGCTAAGGAAATGCAGCCCACAAAAACTAGTTATGTTGGACATCCCTCTGTGGAATATTCTAGAAACTCTGTCGATTAGCTGATACCCAGACATATGTACACAATGATTTAATAAAGAGCTCGTTTAAAGAAGGAAGGCAAGCAAGGTAGACTATTAACTTGAAATTTAGAAGCGTAGCTGGAACTTGTGACTGCCATACTGTTGTCGCACGTTGCTTTGCGTACTGAAATAGGGACAGCAGTGCGAGTGCACCGTGCAGAATGTGCTGAAATACAGTGGATATTGTGGGCGCAACAGCACCACTGTGCGCACTGTACTGTAAGTGAGCGCACTGTGCGCAATGTACTGTAAGTGAGCGCACTGTGCGCACTGTACTGTAAGTGAGCGCACTGTGCGCAATGTACTCTAATAAGTGGGTCAGTGCGGGCGCTTTGTGCACACTCTACTGTAAGCGCACTGTGCGCACTGTACTGTAAGTGAGCGCACTGTGCGCAATGTACTCTAATAAGTGTGTCAGTGCGGGCGCAATGTGTGCATTGGACTGAAGCGAGAACGTCATTTTGTGCGCAACGTGGGCATTGGACTGAAATGAGAACTTCAGTGTGGTCGCATCCTGCCCATTGTGTTGATAAGAAATTCAGTGCTGGCGCAAAGTGCACAACAAATACTGAATTGGGGAGGTCACTGTGGGCGCACCGTGCGATTTGTACATGACGTCACTCTGGACTCGCACTGCAGACTGATTCTTAGAGCAACTTCATGAAAGTGCTGTTCTTGATATACTTTTGTGAGATCATTCACTCCGACGTCGGCATGCTAATTAAACCTCTGTTCTCAGTTTACACAGAAGTGTTCAGTTTTTAAAAGGTGTATAAAGTGTGGAACCATCGCAAGTAAATTAGTGTGATTTCCATAATGATCATTAAAGAAACTGTGTAACAAATTCGATATGGAAATTTGATGAAACTGGTGCTGAAATCAATGGTCTGAAACTGCTGTCGCACCGAACCCATTAGTACGAACTGAACGAACTATTCAGCATTAGCCAGGAATGATTTTAAAGAAGATCTGTTGTTTCCAAATCTGCCCTGTGTTAAGAGACTGAAGACATGAGAACAAATAGTTGTAATAGCGGGCAGTGTATCAAATATTTACGGACTTCAAGAAACCCTATAACTTTTTCCACTTTAATTTTTTCTTAGTTTGTGTTATAACTCTTTATGTTGTTTTTCTGCTGTGTTTCATCGAGTCTTCCTCATGTGCAGTTCCTCTAAAGTTTCATGTAGCCTGTACCACTTCCTTGCATATGTTGGCAAACGAACATCCACCCGGCTTTAAATGTTGGCACTTGTAAGTTACAATACTCCAATTAATTATAGGACTAAACGTAAACAACAATCGCAGAAGGGATAAGTCCAGATAACCGCCCCCTGTTTTGAAATATCAACCAGCAAGAAAGGCACTAAAGAGACCCGAATTGTAATATTTCTCCCGGAACTGGTCAAGAGGCTTAAGTTATTGAAAGCGTTATTATTATTATTATTATTATTATTATTAAAGTTTAATTTTCTGTTAAGAGGGATGTATTTTGATCCTCTGAGTTTGGTATCGCCAAGCAACAGATTTAAAAAAGTGTTTAAATAAAACCAATATTAAAGTCCGGGTTGGCTAAGATTCCATACGGTTCCTATTCAGAATGGTCTGACACGACCACCTAATTAATCATCATTGTTTTTCAGGTTCCTTTTAGAATATGTCATTGGGAATGTTTTATCCAAGCAGGAAGAATCGTAAATAGGGCATTTTTGCTTCTAGTCTATGCACAAGATATTAATTTATTACGCAAAAAAGTCATACTGTAACGCAAAAGTGACTATAATTAGTCGCTACTATGGAAGCAGGTGTAGAAGCAAATACTTAGGAAACAAAGTGCATGTTATACCTCCAGAACAACATGCAAGGGGTATATGTAATTTGAAACTGTGTCAAAGTTCAATCACTTGGGAAACACCCTAAGTCTCCAAAATGGTATCTGTGAAGAAATTAAGATCAGATTGAACAGAGGGAAGGTCTCTACTATTGTGTCAAGAACCTTCTGCCTTCCAGTTGTCTAACTAACAATATCAAGATAAAATGTAGAGAACAATAATTTTACAGATTGTTTTATGTGACTGTGTCAATTTGACTCTCGCGTCGACGGAAGAAAGAGTACCGAGAGTGATCCATAACAGAATGCTGGGGAAAATATTTGGTCTTAAGGGGAGAGAAGTACAAGAGAACTGGAGGAGACCGCAGTTGAGGATCTGCATTACCGGTATTTCTCATCAATCAAATACGATTTGTGTTATAAAACAAAGAAAAATAGTACATTCGCAAATATAAATTTTCAATTGTAATTTTGTTTTTTGTAATTCACAAAACAAAACCAAATTATCTAATAATGTTAAAATTACATTTTTTGCCCACAGTTTGTCAGAACTCGGATATGTTTCGATCTATCTTCATCTACTTCAGGGAGTTACTGAAAATCAATACAGCCTATATAAAAACATAGAATAAATATTAAAAACATTAAACTTTGTGCACAATATATTTTTATATAATATAAAATTCGTTTGTAGCAGTGTAGAATTGCATCATAAGACGAGGAGGTTGTAGTTTCATGACATAGATATGAAAAACATGTAGTGGGTCCCTGTCACCACGGCATGGCACGTCCTCAGGTTGCGGATAGAGGAACGGCCTCCGATAAGGAGGGTAGCTGCCAATAAATTGAATAAGCAGTCGCGGACAGCCGACGAGGGGTGGTCCTCCAGCTTGGGGGTTGGGCGAGGTGCTAACAACCCTTCCCTGTAAAACAC
>Ga0123352_10003989_pt1 | contig 21612 bp, 22 predicted proteins | sample TergutLab28metaG_FD_89700 | JGI IMG/M metagenome (GOLD analysis project Ga0123352, IMG submission 89700) | Labiotermes labralis P1 segment gut microbial communities from Petit-Saut dam, French Guiana - Lab288 P1 | ecosystem: Host-associated > Arthropoda: Insects > Digestive system > Gut ...
ATTTCCGACTCAAAACTCTCCGACCTAAAGCCGCTAAAAATTCGTTTATTCGAAATTTGAGGTCGCAGGTCGTACTAGCCGTACACCAAGACCGAGAATAAAGAAGAAGCGAATTTTTAGCTGCTTTAGGCGTGTTGTACATTGTATTGCAAGGGTATGGAATATTACAAATCAAATGAGGATTGAGTAAAATCAGAGCGGTTATAAATATCCATAAGTATCCTTTTCATATCCTCAAACGTTTCCGCATGAACGATTTCTGTTCTAATTTTAGCAGAACCTTTAACACCCTTAATATAACATTGCATATGACGTCGCATTTCACGAACGGCAGTAAATTCCCCTTTGAGATTAATCAACATTTCAAAATGGCGGAGAGCTAAAGCAACTCTCTCTGTCATTTTGGGTTCGGGTAGTATTTCCCTGGTCTTTAGATAGTGAGATACTGAACCGAATATCCAAGGATACCCCTGCGCAGCACGACCTATCATAACACCGTCACATCCTGTTTCATCAAGCATTTTTTTTGCGCTGATTGGGTCAACTACATCGCCATTCCCTGTGACTGGTATATTTACCGATTTTTTGACTTTGCGTATCATATTCCAGTCCGCATTTCCGCTATAGTACATGCAGCGTGTTCTACCATGAACCGTAACCATATCAGCACCGTTGCCTTCAATGATTTTTGCTGCTTCAACGGCATTTATGTTATCCTTATCAAACCCCAAGCGTATTTTTGCACTTATTGGCTTATCCGTAGCGGCTCTCATGGCGTACACAATTTTACCTATAAGGTCAGGGTTATTCATAAGTGCGCTTCCATCACCGTTTTTAACTATTTTTGGTGCAGGGCATCCGAAATTTACATCATATAAGTCAATGGGTAGATGAGCTGTTATTTTAATTGCCTCGGCAAATTCATCAGGTTCATGTCCAAAAAGTTGAACGCCTATGGGATGTTCATTTTCGTCTATTTCAAGCAATTCTTTTGTATTCGAATTATTGTAAATAATGCCCTTAACGCTAATCATCTCGCTGAATACAAGGCCTGCACCGAATTCTTTTGCAAGCAAACGAAACGGCAAGTCTGTCACACCTGCCATTGGGGCTGAGAATATATTATTTTTTAGCTTGAGTTTGCCTATGTTCATGCTTTAAATGTCCTCAAGTATCACTTGTTCGTTGTTCGGCTCTTGGATTGAAGAAGGCTCGTCTGTGAAATTATCATCTGTAGGATCTATAAGAGCTGTAATATCCACAAGTTCTAACATCTCTTCCAAATTATTAAACCCAAAATGTCTCAAAAACTCTCTCGTTGTTCCAAACGCAACAGGCTTACCGGGTATATTCAACCTGCCGCATTCTTCTACCAAGTTAAGGTCTAGAAGGCGATTAACTGCGTGGTCGGCAGATACTCCCCGTATCTCCTCAATTTGTGGTCTTGAAATTGGTTGTTTAAACGCTATAATTGCAAGAGTTTCCATTAAAGTTTGGGTTAGTGCCTTTTTCTTTGGTTTCTCGTAGAGCTTTTTAATTGCATCAAAATACAAGGGATTTGTATGCATTTGATAGTGTCCATCAGATTCTGTAATCAAAATTCCGGAGTTTGTTTCTTTGTACTTTTTTGCAAGATTTGCGACTGTTTGTTGTGCGTTGGATTCATTAATTTCAAGAGCATCTGCGATGTCGGATATAGAAACAGGTTCTCCTGCCGCAAAGAGTATTGCCTCAATAGACTTTTCATAAATTATCGACATAACTTAAACCCTATACCTTATCCCTTTGACCTAATTTGCGCTCAGTTCCTTGTAAAATCTTTGAGATATTATCTTTATGTCTAAGCCAACCGAGTGCGCAAATTATAAAGGCGATTAAAATTTCTTCCGGGAAAAATTCAAAAAAGATCATCAAAGCAGGAAAAGCAGCAAGTAAAATGAGCGAACCTAATGAGACATATTTAGTAAATGATATTGCAATGACTGCCAAAAGATAACATAACACAGCGACAGAAAAATTTAACGCAAGAATAACGCCTATTGTACAAGCCGCACCTTTTCCGCCTTTAAATTTTAAAAACACAGGAAAATTATGACCTAAAATAGTGCCGAGCCCTGCATATAACATAGGCAAGAAATTATCGTCAGCCGCAGGCGAAAATGCCGTTGTACCGTCAAATATGTATGCGGCTAAAACTACAGCAGCTACAGCTTTTAATATATCAATAACAAATACCGCAATACCAAACTTTACACCAAACGTTCGCACAACATTTGTTGCACCGGCATTGCCGCTTCCATGCTCTCGAATGTCTGTTCTCTTGAAAATTTTTCCTGTGAAATATGCTGTTTGTAAGCAGCCGAACAGGTAGCCTATCAGCAGGCAGGCAAGTCTGAACATATTAAGCACATCTCCTATTCATTTCTATTCCTTGCAATAAAATGTATCGGTGTGCCGCTAAAGCCAAATGCTTCTCTAAGTTGATTTTCTAAGTATCGTTTATATGAAAAATGCAATAGCTCTTTGTCGTTTACAAAAAGGACAAACGTCGGCGGGCGAACGGAAACTTGGGTCATATAGTAAATACGAAGCGGTCTTCCTTTGTCGGAAGGCGGCTGATTCATTGAAGTCGCCTCGAGCAAGACATCGTTTAACAGACCTGTTGTTACCCGGCGTGATGCATTTTCGCTTACTGCTATGATATTATCAAAAAGTTTCATAACTCTTTGCCCTGTTTCTGCCGATATAAACAACATCGGCGCATACGGCATATAACTAAGTGTATTCCGTATATCCTTTTCATATTGCCTCATAGTTTTATCATCTTTTTCGATAATATCCCATTTATTGACGACGATAATGGCAGCTTTGCCTGCTTCGTGGGCTATTCCTGCTATTTTTGTATCCTGTTCGGTTATGCCCTCTTCGGCACTTATCATTAAAATGCAAACATCCGCCCGCTCAACGGCGGCTATTGTACGAACTATGCTGTATCGTTCTATGTTTTCTTTGATTTTGTTACGCTTGCGCATACCGGCAGTGTCTATGAACATAAACTTCTGAGCGTCTTTTTCAAAATAGGTATCAATGGCATCCCTAGTTGTACCGGCAACAGGGCTTACAATAAGTCTGTCTTCGCCAAGTATTTTATTAATCAACGAAGATTTACCAACGTTAGGTTTGCCAATGACAGCTACTTTAATAATATCATCCTCAACATCATCGCCGCTGTCTTCCTTAAAATGAGATACAACAACATCTAGCATATCCCCAAGTCCTAAGGCTTGCCCGGCAGAAATTGGAATAGGGTCGCCAAGCGCAAGGGCATAAAACTCATAAATATCGAAATTTTCCTTACGCATATCATCAATTTTGTTTACGACAAGGATGACAGGTTTTTTCGCCTTTCTAAGCAGGTTTGCTACGTTTTGATCATCATCAGTTATGCCTGATTTGATATCAACAACAAACATTATGACATCGGCAGTATCAATCGCAATCTCCGCCTGTGTGCGCATTTTTTTATATATTTCATCATCCGATGATGGGTCAAGCCCGCCTGTATCAATCAACGTGAAATTGTGTTTAAGCCAATCACAGTCGGCGTAGATTCTATCTCTTGTTACTCCCGGAGTGTTTTCGACAATGCTTATACGTTCCCCGGCGAGCCTGTTGAATAGAGTTGATTTTCCTACATTTGGACGACCTACTATTGCTACTATTGGTTTTGGCATTATATTGCCCCCTGATTAAATGTTGTTCCATTTGCCGTTATTAAAGCCGTCCAAAGCGACCAAAGGTCTGTTAGCGCAAGGACGGCTCTTTTTTTAAACAATTTCTTACTTAGCGTAATCAATAATTCTGGTTTCTCGTATAAGATGAACTTTAATTTGCCCTGGATATTCGAGCTCATCCTCTATTTGTTTTGCAACATTACGTGCAACAACAGGCATTTCATTTTCCGGAACTTCTTCAGGAACGATAACAATTCTAAGCTCACGCCCTGCTTGAATAGCAAAGGATTTTTCAACGCCTTTGAAATTATCCGCAATTTCTTCAAGTTTTTGAAGACGTTTGATATAAGACTCAAGTGTTTCACGTCTTGCACCCGGTCTTGAGGCAGAAACTGCATCAGCCGCCTGCGTTATTATTGAAATAATATGAGTAGGTTCAACATCGCCATGATGTGATTCAACAGCATTTATTATTGTCGGAGATTCTTTATACTTTTTGCATAAAGCTGCCCCAATTGTAACATGTGAACCTTCAACATCATGATCAACTGACTTACCGATATCATGTAAAAGCCCTGCACGTTTTGCAACTGTAACATCAAGACCAAGCTCTGCTGCAATAATTCCGCAAAGATGTGAAACTTCGATGGAATGTCTTAACACGTTTTGTCCATAGCTTGTCCTAAATTTCATTTTACCAAGAAGCCTTATAAGATCCGGATGAAGCCCATGAACACCTGTTTCAAATGTAGCTGCTTCGCCTTCTTCGCGGATAGTTGCTTCAACTTCTTTTCGTGCTTTTTCAACCATTTCTTCAATTCTTGCAGGATGAACACGACCATCAACAATGAGCTTTTCAAGTGCAATACGTGCTATTTCACGCCGCATTGTGTCAAATCCGGACAATATTACAGCTTCCGGGGTGTCATCGATGATAAAATCTATTCCTGTAAGTGATTCAAGCGTTCTGATGTTTCTTCCTTCACGCCCTATTATACGACCTTTCATTTCATCGTTTGGTAACGTAACGACCGACACAGTCGTTTCAGCGATATGGTCAACTGCACAGCGTTGAATGGAGTTAACTAAAATCTCTCGACCTTTTTTATCACATTCTTGTTTTGCTTTTTGTTCATAATCTTTAATGATCTTTGCTGTCTCTACTTTTATGTCGCTTTCAACCGTTGAAAGCAGTTGCTCTTTTGCTTGTTCCCTTGTTAAACCTGAAATACGTTCAAGTTCAATTGTGTGACCTTCAATTATCTTGTCAACTTCTTTTTTCTGTTCTTCGAGTTGTTTAATTCTTAATTGAAGCTGTTCGTCTTTACGTTCAACGGATTCTGCCTTTTTATCAAGGTTTTCTTCCTTTTGCATTATACGTCGTTCTTGTTTTTGTACTTCGTTTCTTCGCTCTTTAACTTCACGTTCTAATTCGTTTTTTGCTTTAATGTTTTCTTCCTTCGCTTCAAGGAGTAATTCCTTGCGGGTTGCTTCGGCAATTCTTCTTGCCTCTTCTATAATAAAAGCCGCTTCTTTTTCGATAGAACCAAATTTCGATTCAGCGACTCTTTTCCTATACGCAATTCCGACAAAAAAACCTACAACGATGGCGCAAAGGGAAGAAACAACAGCGATTAAAATTACTGTTACTGTCGGCATATTATTAAATATGCACCTCCCTATATATGATAAAATGGGAAAAGCCCTGTATTAATCCGCACGAATTTTATCGTGCGGATTAATAAAACAATGCAAAAGCCCATATTCTCGAATATTGTATAACGTTTTTATGTATATGTCAAGCCAAAGAGTGGGCAATATTATTTATTTTTGCTGCTGCTTTAAACGAATATTACTGTAATTGTGATTACATTGAAGTGCAAGGGTAGGGCACAAATGAATTTTGGGTGCGGAACATACTTTATGTAATATGCATATTATGGACAAGGAGGTGATAGTAATGTCGTTTATCGAAGTGATAGACTTTCAATTAGAAGTTGATAATCAGCCCATAGATACAATACACAATATGATGTTTGTAAAAATCAGGGTTGAATATCAAGGCGGACCGACAGGTATATTCGCTGGAGATACAATTTCAATTGATATCCATAATTCCGTTAATGAAATATTCGATATCGTTGGATTTGGCAATAACACTATTAGCATTTATGGCGACGGCGATATTGGTAAGGTCGGTACAAGAACATACCGCAACGACCCAAATGGCGATTACTGCCTAGAAGTAGAATTTGACGATGGATACTATAACTATTTCGGTGGATTAATGCCTGATAATATCACAGGCTGGCTTGAGGCATCAGTATTTATCACATATAAAAAATGGGTACAAGAACCTACCCAAACAACTATGACAGTAATTATCAACGGGATTCAGAACGATAAAATTATCAATGTAGAAATAGGCGGAGGTCCGGGACCGGAAAGATTGGATACGCCAGGACCTATTATAGGTAAATCTGGGCGCTATGGTGCTTACAGTGGAAATATGCATGACTTTCCCGAGGTTGAGTTTAATGATTATCTTAACTTTGAGCTTATGCGATGGAGTTTACAAATAGGATATCAAAATCTAACTTGGAGAGATTTACGGGCTTCTGGCGGGGAATTTTACTATACGGCAAATGAATCTTTGGAGTATTCCAACAATAACCCTACGGGAGAAAGGTATCAAAGTAATAATGAACCTTATCTTGTACCATATGCAATCCAACAAGGATACCCGATAGATGCCCCTTTCCACTATAATAATTGTATTCTGGATGATTATCTGGTTATTGGTCCTTTTGGTCAAGTAATCAGCAGTGCTCACGATTACCTGAAGGATTCATTACGCATTATCCGGATTATGGGGAGAGAAGAAAACAATTCTTGGTGGGGTAACGATGCCTTTAGAATACTGGCAGACAGTAACTTCTTGAAATATGATCCAAGTGAACCAATAGATAGGTATTTAACTGACCTCTTTTTTAAAGATTACAGAGGTCTTACTATAGATGAGTTTTTTGTACAGATGCAGTCCGAGGGGCAGTTTTTAGATAAATCTACAGCAGATGATATTCTATCTTTCTATAATGTAAATAATGGTGAAGCTCCTGGCGTGCTTGACCCCACAGACACAAATCAGATTCCGCACTTTAAGTTATTGTTGGGGGACTTGCGGTTCAACGAAAACCAGTATCAATCTATAAACCTAATCGGTTTTGATAATTCTGTAGTTTTTGATAATGTGCTCGCTAAAAACCTTCCCTATGGATACTTGGTATATTATGACACTAAAGCAACAGAAGCTATCTTAAATCATGAAGGCTTCCATTATAATAATTCAGTATCTCTAAAGTTTGGGGATGATGTTCGGACTATAAACAGTAACGATATGTGGATTAAACTAGAGGATGGCAGCGGGGGCTCCGGTCAAACAACAGAAATTAGAATAAGAAAAGTTGATGAATATGGCGAGCCGATTCCGGGTTTAAAGTTTACTTTAATTCATACAAATATTTCGCCGCCACATATAAGAGAAGCAATAACCACAATAAACGGAACAGTTTCCTTTACTTTAAGAAAAGGGGAGTATACTCTCATCGAAGATGCTTCAGATGAATTTAATCCAATTACCCCTATGAATTTTGTTGTAACCGGCATAGATGAATTATTCAATCTGAAAACAGCTTTAGAAGGAACAGGATATGTAGATTGGGATAAACTTGAATATCTGAATGGTGTTAATATAATTACTAATCATTCTAGTGACCCACCGGATCCTCCCGACCCGCCGGATCCTGACAGATGTAAAGCAATTTGGAGTATTGTAACTTCAATCGCCTTACAAGAAGCGGCTCTTAGCCATATACTCAACGCTGAAGGCGAAAAATTGCAGCGTATCATTGGAACGTTAGAAGGGTTTGCTCCTCCGGAATCAGCAACCTTTGAGCAACTTATGAAAGCAAATGATAGTGTTAGAAAATTAATCAATACTGTTAATTATCAGCATATGATCTTGAACACTAAGTTGACCGTTGCTTTAGATATTGCAAAAACACACAAATGCCCTTGATTATTATCAATTCGTGCTAAATAAAAAGATAATGGGTTCATAAATACTCTTGCAGTACAATACACAACCGTGTTGTACATTATTATTGCAAGGGTAAGCTGAATATAAAATCAAAAGAGGCTGTCTTGCTTTCTTAGCAAAACAGCCTCTTTTTGGATATTTTTAATCAGGGTGTGTTCGATAATTCGCTTTCGTTAGATTTTTGAGCGTTTTTTCGATAGATGCTTTTGCGGAAAACCGCACATACCCAAAGGTACGTAAGGTTTTTTCGCAAAAGTGAATAGCGGAAAATAAGCCGAAAATATGGCGGAATGGAATTATCGAACACACCCCAAATTGCTGACAGTATTCAAAGTCTGTTTAAGAATTATTTTTCATATCCATTAAAACATGCAGGTCGATAAGTTTTTTGAATACTTGGCAGTTTATTGCCTTTTCTGTTTGGATATCGCTTATGTCTTCGTAAAAGGAGAATAGTTCCGTAATATTTTTTCGTTCTTCGTTTAATGCAAGCTGTATGCCGTCTTTAAAAGAAACTTGATTATTGATTACAACATTTTTTGATTCAAAGCGTTTTCCACTCTTGTCAGTATAAATTTTGTTGAAAGAATCGGCTCTTTGGCGGCATCTTTCGCTTATATCTTCGAAGTTTTGCTTTGCAGCTATGGTTGGTGCAATTCGATTAAGATGCGAATAAAATGCAGTGCCGTTTACTTCATTTTGAATATGTTGTGCAAGTCTTTCAAGGGAATTTGGTGCTAAGTTGTTCTGCTGTCGTCCGCTTGCGCTTCCCATGCCCGGGTTAGGTGCTTTCATACCGTTTTGTGAGCTTGAACTCATATAAGACGGGTTTTGAGGCTGACCTTTTTTCGCATCATTTTCGTTAAGAGTCTTTATTAATTGGTTTATATTTTCTTCATTTATTGGTATACCATTAACCTCGCCTTTCATGTACTGAGATATCTGCTGCTCAGAGGTCAACCCATTGGCGGGCTGTTGCGGTGGCTGACTTTGAACCTGCTGCTGCATTTGCGGCATTTGTGGTGGTAATTGAGTTTGGTTTTGCATTTGTGGCTGCATATGCATTGTATTTTGCATCTGGTTAGATTGCTGCTGTGTTGGCATAACATTTTGCCTTGGATGGGCTTGAGGATGCGGCATAGCATTTTGCATTTGATTAGCCTGCTGCTGCATTTGCGGTATATGCTGTAGCATTGGATTTTGCATTTGTTGTCTTTGCGTCGGCTGCCGAGGGTTTTGCATTTGCCTTCTGTTTGACATAGCTTGCCCTTTGGCTTGATTTCTACTTCTTATTGGTTGTCTGACTTGTCCTTTGTGCGGGTTCTGTTGGTTGTTTTGTGGCTTTTCAGACGGAGGGCTTCCGGTTGCGGTCTTAGCCGTGCCGCCAGCCCTTTGCTGTTGCGCAATATTAAAGTTGTGAAAGCTGTTAAAATTATTTAATGCCATAAAAACACTCCCTTTTAAGGCCTTTTCAATTAATAGGATGTATATTGCATAATATATTCGAATAATGAGGGCTATGTTCCATATAGCTATAAAACTGATTGATAGTCAATAGAGGTCGTTAATTAGGGTAAAAAATAAAACCCTTGCCGATGGATGGCAGGGGTTATTTTGTAGTCCATGTTGTAAGCTGTTTTTTTGAGAAGGTGTGAAGTGCAAAAATCTACTCCCACTCGACACCGCAAACCTTAATCTAAACAATTTTGTTTAGAAGATATGGCTTGTGGTATTCCTATTGCTTATATTATCCATAGCACATGGGCTATCTGATTTTTTGTTGCCAGCGTTTACCCTATCTTTTATCGAACCTTTCCATTTTTGCCGCTTTAATAGCCTCAACATATTTTTTGCCAAATGCCCCTTTTGCTGCGCGTTCGTCTGAGTTGAACTTCCAATGACCAGTATTTTCATCTGGTTCAAAATAATTAAACCAATATCCTTCATCATCGGTGACTTGCTTTATGAAAGGCTCATAATCTTGGAAAAACTCTACCGTGAACTCACCTATACAAACATCTCCATTATCGTTCATTGTTCCCGCAGGCAACTCAATTTCAGGGTATATCGACGCATACGCTCCATAATTTGGTTGACCTGTTAATATTATTAATGGATGATTTACCATCTTTGTAAAAAGTCTATAATCATATACTTCTTCGTTAGCCAAGTTAAATTCAATTGGTTTAACTTCGCAATAATACATTTCTTGCATAGGGGTAATTATCTTAAAATCCGGCAAATACCATCTTCCATTTGATAGCTCGTATCCTTCTTCTTCATATTGCCACTTGAATCCAAGTGCATCAAAAAACACAGCCCACCTTGCCTCTGTCCTGCTTCGGAATTTATATCCAGCGTATTCAGTTTCAATCGCCTTTATTTCTCGCTCCATATTCATCTCCCTTATGAATCCAAAAGTTTTATTACAGCCCTGCTTGACTTATTCCCAATATCCTCTTTGACACCGCCAACATCTATCTAATCTGCCGACCACCTTTCTTCAAATAGCTCGGAAGGCATATGCAAGGCAGTTTTGTATTTTTGACTTAAATCACGCCCTCCGGGCATGGATGGCAACATATTGAAATATTGTCTAATCGCTGCTCTTATTCCTGAAAGACAGGTTTTGGTTTTAATCCAGTTCTGTGGGCTGAAAACCCTATTAGCAGGCTGAGGTTCATTTGCAGCAGCTTCTAATGCTGTGTTCAAGCATACACCAACTACATCTATTATTTCGTCATAAACACCATTCTTTGCAATTTGAGCTAATGCAACAGCAGGGTCAGGCACTCCTTCTGCCATATTGTTTATCACACAAAAGCACAATGAAACAGCATATATATGGTGATAAGGGGCATACGACTTCATAGCTAATAACGATTCATTAAGTCCCAGCGGATTTTCTTTAACCCATCTCTTAATGACAGCGTTACTCAATTCATTCAAAGCCTGCACTTTTTCGGGGGCATAATCTTTTTTGAAAATCTGCTCAAAATACTTGTCAAAAATCTTAGATTCGCTGTATGAAATATTTGGACGTTGAGAATGCCAAGCCATAAAGTATTTGCCTAAATCCGACAAGTCAATGATAAATTGCTTATCTCTATCGGCAGGAGCAGTTTCCCCACGTTTGGTTAGCATATATCCTTTTTGATATTTTTGTTCATACAATTTTTTCAAAGCTAAAACTCTCTTATCGTTACTTCGCAAGTCGCGTGGCTTTACTGCACTTTGCGAGTTTGTTGATACGCTGATTTTATCAGCACGATTTCTTTCAGGTATTTCATAAAATCTAAACATAATATATGAATCATCTTGCTCTTTCACTTTTTCACTACATGAAAGGATTGTATTTAATGATTGACACCCATTAACAATGCTTAACCCCTGTAGTCTTAATTTACCATCATTCATTTCCATGCTGGTACAAATTGCCGTTATTCCATTGTGAAAAAAGAAAAATTCATTCGGATTATTGTAAATAGTCTGTTTAATTCCTTTGTTAACTGCATTGCTCAGACCAAGAGACTGACGAACATTTTTCTTAAAAAGAGTACCGTCCTTTATGCCCGGAAACCGCAAACATTCCTTTAGTGGCACTGCGGCAAGTAGTGCTTTTGTATCTCCAAGCTCTAATGTCAAATACTTATCATGAACCAACGTAACAACATGGTTTATGACAGGGTTTTCCTTGTCCAGTGCCATATCGTATCGTCTTATAAGCTCATCATTATCAATTATTTGAATCGTTGCGCTTAGTTCGTCGCTATTGGTTAATTCCTCTTGAAAGCGCACAAAATCACTATGTGCTGATGGCGTAAGGGTTGATGTTGTTATTAATTCAAATGAAATATCATAATCATCTTGTAACGCATCTGACAAATCAATGAGTTTTTGTTTAAGTTTATTATTTGCATCTTCTTGCAAGGTGACTAAATTTTTTATTCGTACCCATGAAGAAAGCACTTCCCTCAAAGGTTCTGCATCTACTTGATTGCTTCCAATAAATTTACCTTGAATTATGTAAATCATGGACGATGCATCATCAATATATATAGCATCAATTTGTTTATCTCCTGCACCATCTGTAATGCAATCTTTTGTTTGAATTTCGTCTAAATTGTGTATGTTCCTTAAATACCAAGCGACAAAACGCTGCCCATCATTAGGATATTGCTGTTGATAATAATTTTGCTTGATTTCTTCTAATATTTTTTCGTACATGAGTGTGCATCTCCTATTTTTGAGCCGTAGCGGATGGATGAACAGAGGATTATCTATCATGGTCGTGACTTTGTTTCTTTTGTCTTTTGTGGTGCAACATAAGGCTGGTTGTAAGATTTTAATTGTTCGGCAATGCTTCGTTTTTTGGTTATTTTAGTTTCCCTGATTTTTAGTATTTCGGCTAAGTCTGATGGCTTAGTGCTGTCTGCCATGTCATCCATTAACCATGAAACTACTCGCCAATCCTCAACGTCTTTAAGGACATTTTGCACCGCATGTTTAATTTTATTTCTATCGCCGAAGTGTGTCATAGCAGCAACTTCCGAAGCCACTGCAAGATATAAACTTTGGCAACGCTTTAGCTTTTCAGTATCATTGTCGTGCTTTTCTAAGGCGGCAAGGGTCGTGTCGCTGATGCGGGCGTGTTGCTTGGCTATACCAACAATAAAATCCCAATCATCTTTGGTCAGACTAACCCTGCTGCTTAGTACAGGGAGGGGGCTTGGTTTCTTTAGCCAATTTAAGCACCCTCTGCAAATCATCTTTGCGTGGTTTAAACTTTGTTTGCATATCAGTGAAGTTTTTTCGCTCTTGCTTGATGTCATTTTGCAAAGTGGATTTTTCGCCCTGTAAGATGCTGACTTCTTCCTTGTGCTTGGCTACCTCGTCAACAAGGTGGTGCTGCTCGGATAATAGCTTTTGTTTCTCGCCCTCTGTAACAAGCCCCTGTTTTTCTCTTTCGGCAAAGTCTAAAAATTCTGCGGAATACTTGACACCATCTATCCGAATGTCACCGATTAGATATTTATTATCGTTCATGTCTACACCCTCTCCAACACATTGCTATAATAAAGGTTTCTGCTTGCGTATTCAAAGGGTGCATTTTCCCTCAAAAACTCTTGATACTCTGGTTTTTTTGTATTCTGTGCATATACAGGATAAGGCATAGTGTACTTTGAATTATATACCCAATCTGGCACATCAAGCCCATAGTCATTAGGCAGCTTGTGAACTGCCGCCGCCAAGATGCAGACATTCAGCATATCGGAAGTATTCTTGGCTAGTGGAGGATTGCTAATCATTTCATACCTTGCTGTATCAGTTGTTCGATAAAATACGTCCAAAAAAGAACCAAAGGCAATTCCAAAGTCGTGATAACTAATTACATCACTTAAATTGTATTTATTCACAACAACACACCGCCTCGACCCGCCCTCACCGTGAGGACATTATAGCTTCCTCTAATCCAATAACGGCTCTGTATTACGTTTGCCGTGCAAAACACGATACACCATAACCTTGCCTTTGCTCTCGTCAACCTTGTAAAACACCAGATAATCATAGATTATGACTGCTCTGCGATAACTTGGGCTATATTCGCACTGGCTGAATATATATGGCATGTCCACGACTTGGGCGCAAAACTTCTCAAAGCTCTCCCTAAATTTCTTGGTTGGAGCCTCGCCGTATTCCAACAGACGCAAATGTATTTCTTTCAAATCGCTTTTGGCAAGGCTTAATACCGATAATCTCATAGCTTCACTGCGCCCCAACTATCCCACTCCTTGAATAGCTCGTCTGTGCTCGACCATTCATCGGGATTGTCGGCTATAGCTTCGGCTTCGGCTAATTTTTCTTTGACATAGCGAATATGCAAGTATTCTTCGTACTTGCTGAAATCCTCATAGGGGATTATTACAGCTTCGCTTTTGCCGTTGTTGGTTATGATAACATTGTTGCGCTCTTTTATGATTGTCGCAATTTCGGGATAATTATTTCGCAAATCCCGAACAGCTTTAACGTGAGTTGAAAACATAATATCATCTCCTTTGCCATGTGATACATATTGTATCACGCAATCAGAAAAATATCAAGTGTTATTTTTGGTAGTGCTACAATAACAAAGCCGCCCTGCGGCGGCACTGATATTTTTCTTTTATCGCTGTTCATTATCAGCATTATCTCTCACTCGGCACATAACATCTTGCACTTAACTCTACTCCCACTCACAAGTCCCCGGAGGTTTCCCGGTAACATCATAAACAACAATTTCAATCTCCTCAAACTTATCAGTAATTTCTTTGGCAAGCGTTTTAAGCTTATCAAGAGAAATTTCTTCGCCGATTATACCTGCTCGTCCGGTCATGAAGTCGTCGGTTACAAATGTGCGGATGGCTATTGAATAGCGTTTTTCTATTCCGATTGGGATAAGTATGCAGAAGGTTTGGCTTATTTTGCTGTTACTTATGGTGTTTGTAACCATATGGTCTATTTCACGCAGGAGTTCTGTGTTTTCGTCGTTTATGTTCATTGGTTTGCAGCTTAGCTTTTGAACGTTGGTTGGAGATATATCACTTAGGATGTAAGCCGTGCGGTTAATTGTTTCCACTTGGTCTGTCAATTTTTTAGACAGCTTTGTAGTTTCGTCCCAGTTGAATGATGCGGTGTCTCCATGGAAGAGTGCTAAATGACCGTATATTCTGCATTCATTTCTAACACCGACTGAGCGGAGCGGGAGCAGTTTTCCGGATATGTTTGACTCATCCATGATTTTTTCAAATGCTTTTATTTCATCGTTTGAAAGTTCTTCTGTGTTATCATTGCACAAAAGGCGAACGCATAAGCCCGGGCCTGGGAAAGGTTCTCTTTCTGTAACTTCCTGTTCAAGTCCAAGGATGCGGCCTACTTGTCGCACTTCACCTTTATACCAATCCCAATTCGTTTCGACAATAAGACCTTTTTCACGAGCTTGCCGTACGATTGAAACATCGTTATGATGCGTTTTAACAACCTTGCCTGAATATCCAACAAGCGAGTTGCCGCTTTCAACTAAGTCCGGGCGGATAGTTCCTTGGGCAATAAATGTTTTATCCATGTCAAGCCCAAGTTCTTTAGCTGTCTCATGGACAATATGTATAAATACCGTGCCGATTATGTTACGCTTTTCTTCGGGGTTGGTTAACTCGGTCATAGGTCCTATCGTTCTTCCTTCAAATTCAATTGTGCGGTTAAAAAATGCATCTTTTGCGTTGATGTGCTTTAAATGCTTAAGACCAAGGCGCTTTAACCCTTCACAAACTGTAGCACTTTCATTTTTTCTCATAAATCCATGATCAACATGTATAGCATAAATGTTGTCAGCATCAAGAGCTTTAAGCAGCAGCGCAGCAGTAACCGCAGAGTCAACGCCGCCGCTTAAAAGAACGATTACATTGTTGCTGCCGACTTGATTTTTTATATGGTCCACCGAAGTTTTTATTGTATCTTCAATAGTATACCTATCTTTTATGCCGCAATCATCGTTAACAAATTTGCTAAGAGCTTCGTCAGAAAGTCCTGCCTCTGAATTAATTTGAATAGTTGGTATGTCAGCTGATAATTTTTTACTATTTTCACTTGTGCCACCTGAAATTATTATGCCTGATGCTTTTGGCAGCTTGTCCTTTTCTGTGTTAATCGGGTGTATTTCAGTTCTAACACCCATTTCTCTTATTTTACGGTCAATTATCTTAGTGTAAGAACTGCCGCAGTCCATAATTAATATAATTTGCATATATACTTTCTCCTTTGGATTGGGTTTAAATAATTCATCATTTTATCAATTGTATCACTGTTATAAGAATTTTTCAATAACTAATGGTACTAATATATAACTCTCAAAAGTATACTGTATTAATCCGCAACGGAACTCATCTTCATCTTCCTTGCCTTTTTTGCCAAACTGCTGTGTAATCTTCTTCTGGTTATGCCTATAGCACATATCATCATCATTTTTTTGCATTTTGACAAAAACCCTGCGGAATATTTCGGATGACTTCTGTTGTGGATTAATAAAAAATGGAGGCAATATCAATGAAAAAATATTACATATTTATTCTTACAGCGATAATACTTGCTGTTTTTGCAACAGGGTGCGGAGCGAGCGAAGCTGCGGTAGTTGATCCCTCCACTTATGAAAAAATTATAACAAAACTTAGTGAAATGGAAACTTACAGAAGCGAAGCTTCGGTTCAGTATATTTCTAATAAGAATTCAAATACTTATAGAGTGATTCAGTATAATAAAATGTCGGGCGAATACCGTATTGAAGTTATAAGTCCGGAGCAGTCAGCCGGGAACGTGACAGTGTTTGACGGTACAACTATTTCACAGTTTAACAAGAGAAATGAAGGCAGGATATTCGTGCTTGCAAGAGAAGATATGGCAAGAAGCGAGATACTCGTAACATCTTTTATTAGAAATTATTTAGATTCAACCGAAACATCTGTAAGTGTTGGGAGTTTTGATAATGGTAAATGCACAGTTTTAGAGGTTTCGTTACCCGGAGAACACCCTTACTTGGCTACCGCAAAATTATGGGTTGATAACAAAGACCTTGTTCCCGTTAAGCTTGTTATTTATGACAGCGAAGGCGGCGAAAGGATAGTTGTAATTTACGAGAATTTCGAATATAATGTAGAATTAGCGAATGATATTTTTCATGTAGAGACTAACGAGGAAGTATAAGTATGGGAATAATTTTTACTGAAGAGATACCAAAAGCTCAAAGCTTATACGAGCTTTACGATGAGCTTGATTGGAATAATTTTTTAAAGCTTTCTCCTGAGCAGCTTGAGCGTGCAACGGAGCAAAGCTTTATGTCTTTGAGTGCATATGATGGAGATAGGCTTGTTGGAACAGGTAGAATTGTGTCGGATGGTGTTATTAACGCTTATTTATGCGGTTTGGGTGTTTCCCCGGAATACGAAGGTAGAGGAATTGGCAGCAACATAGTGAAATATCTTGCTTTACAATGTGAAGAGCGCAAGCTGCATCTACAGCTTTTTTGTAATGATGAATTGACTGCTTATTATGAAAAACTTGGATTTAAACAGTTTGTTAATGGAATGAAGTTTTATTAATAGGCTTTACTTTCCTCAATAAAATGATATAATATGAATTAAAAACAAACCAAAAACAAGGAGGAGCATTAATGAATCCCTTAACAATTATTTTAGTAATAGTGGTGTTGCTTGTAGTTTATGCAATAGTAATCTATAATGGTCTTGTTACTTTGAAAAATAGAGTAGACAACGGTTGGGCACAAATTGATACTCAGCTTCAAAGACGTTATGATTTGATACCAAACCTTATTGAAACAGTAAAAGGTTATGCTAAGCATGAATCTGAAGTGTTTGAGAAGGTAACTGCTGCTCGTGCCGGTATGGCAAATGCTACTACCGTAGGAGAAAAGGCAGAAGCAGACAATGCCCTTTCCGGTACGCTTAAAACGCTTTTTGCAGTTGCGGAAGCTTATCCGGATTTAAGAGCAAATGAAAACTTTAAAGAGCTTCAAGTTGAATTGACAAACACTGAAAATAAAATTTCGTTTGCGCGTCAATTTTACAATGATACAGTGGCAAGGTTAAACATAGCTATACAAAAATTCCCAAGAAACATAATCGCAGGCATGTTTAATTTCAAAGAATGTGAATACTTTAAAACGGACAGCCAAGAAGTAAGAACGGCTCCTAAAGTAAGCTTCTAGGGGGAATGTCGTTTGTTCCAAGCAATTGCGAAAAATAAATTTAGAACAACAATGATAGTGGCGATGATTTTTGTATTTTTCGCCGCAATAATCTATTTTATATCATATTTCCTATTGGAAATGGGTAATATAGCAGTAGTGTATGGTGTTTTAATTGCGTTTATTATGTCATTCGGGGCGTATTGGAACAGTCATAAAATTGTACTTAAAATGCATAAGGCTCGCCCTGCTACTCCGGAGCAAGATGCTAAGCTTAGAAACATCCTTGAAGGTCTATGTATTGCTGCGGGAACTCCGGTGCCTGCACTTTATGTTATGGAAGATCCTGCGCTCAATGCTTTTGCAACGGGTCGAAATCCAAATAATGCAGTGATTTGCGTAACGACAGGTCTTCTTAACAATCTTGACTATTATCAGCTTGAAGGCGTAGTTGCACATGAGTTGGCTCATATCAAAAATTATGATATTTTACTTCAAACGGTAGCGGGAATAATGATTGGTGCGGCTATTATAGCTTCACAAATGGCAACTCGTATGATGTTTTGGGGCGGCGGCAGAAACCGAAATTCACGCAATTCAAAAGGTGGGGGCGCAGAAATCATCATCTTTGCTATCGGAATAATATTTATAATATTGGCGCCGATAGCTGGTCAGCTTCTTAAAATGTCACTTAGTCGTAACCGTGAGTTTCTTGCGGATGCAACAGCGGCAGAGTTTACTCGCAATCCGGAAGGGCTTGCAAGTGCCCTTGAAGCAATCGGCGGAAGCAGCATTCCTCTTAAAAATGCAAGCAATGCAACCGAGGGGATGTACATTGCGACCCCAAAATCAGAGCTTGGAGGCAGGAAATCTTCGAACTTGTTCTCGACACATCCGCCTATTAACAAACGTGTTGAAGCTCTTAGAAACTTAAGATAAATGTTAAATACGGCTTTAGAATATTTAAACAAAACTCCTCTTTTTCATATGGACATGATTGTACCAATAATGAGGGGAACGGCTGATATAATTTATGCAAGCTCCGACGGCGTTTTCTTAAAAGAACTCGAAAGCGGAGCTTTTAAGCTGTCTGTATCCTGTTTAAGCAAGGGCAAAGAACTGATTGATTCAGTTGAGCAAGAAGAGTTTTGCTTTCACCAAAAACCTTTGTTTGAATATATGAAGCAAAAATATGATTATTCAGAATGTTTGATATGCTTTCAAGCAGTTTACAACAAAAAAGAGTGTATTCGACTTAACACAAGTCGGTTAAGCATAAGACAACTAACTGTAAATTATGCTGACATAGTTTATGAAAATTACCATTATGTTGATTATGATTATATTGTGAAGCGTCTTAAAAACGGAGCTATATATGGTGGTTTTTTAGGTGATGAACTTTGTGGATTTATCGGTATCCATGCTGAAGGCAGCATGGGGATGTTGGAAGTTTTCCAAAAACATAGGCAGAAAGGCTTTGCCGTTGAACTTGAAGCTTATATGTTAAATGAAATTCTTAAAAATGGTCAAATTCCATTTGGGCAAATTGCCGTTGATAATGAACCATCAATAAAGCTGCATAAGAAATTAGGTTTTGATATATCAACTGATGAAATTTATTGGTTGTTTTAATTAACCGCTGAATTAGGAAGTGAAAAAATGCAAACTCATATACTTTTTATAATACCATATTTGATGATCTTAGTAGGCGTTTTGTTTTTAATGTGTATTAAGCATGGAATGCCGGGGTGGCTTACTGTTAAAATAGGCGGTTTGCAAACAGAAGACTTTCGCCGTCTAACCCCGGAACATCAAAAAAGCCTGCAAAAACAGACTTTTAGATGCTTCCCGCTAGCAATAGCTATAACTTTTGTGCCTGGGCTTGGCTTTTCATTTTTAAATATCCAAGTTAACACGGTAGCAGTATTTATAGGTTTTATAATCCAGTTAATTGTAATAGCAGTAATTACTACGCCTTTATTTGATATCGCAAAATCAATTAAGACCGAGCTTGATATGACAAACGGCAGTGATAAGTAACTGGACAGTTAATCTGTGCCACTTTCAGGCTCAATACATTTCTCAAATAATCCTGCAAGCCTATCATGTTCACCTTTAAGAAACAAATATCCAAAAAGTGCTTCTATTCCTGTAGCATGGCGATAAGCCGAAATTGATGCATTTTTTGCCGTCGTAAAAGACTTGGCATTACGCCCTCGCTTCATTACGGCAAGCTCTTCGCCGGTAAGCAATTCAGAAATTAAACCATACATCTTCGCTTGTGCCTCTGCGCTTACGATTGCTTTGGCTTTTTTATGGAGCTTGTTAACGGATTCACGGCTTGATATCAAACGATTGCGTACATAAAGTTCAAAAACAGCATCACCGATATATGCCAGATTTAATGGAGAAAGTTCGTTGGGTGATGCATTAAGTCTTGATACTTCAAAGGAAAATTTAACAACCGAATTATCCGCTATTTTGTTCACATCTTCTATCACTTTCGTTTAATCCTCATACCTTCCGGCGTATCTTCAATTACAATATTAAGTGCGTTAAGCTCATCTCGGATTTTATCAGCTACTGCCCAATCCTTGTTTTTCCGTGCTTCATCTCGTTTTTTTGCAAGGTCTAAAATGTATTCATCACTTTCTTCATCCGGTTTAGATTCATTTGAAAAATCAAAGCCAAGCACATCCATAAGCTCTGAAATATCGGCATGGATCTCTTTCACAAATGTTTTAGATGATGAATTTGAAATATTAACGTTAGCAAACCTTACAAACTCAAAGACAGAGGCTAAGGCATCTGCTGTGTTAAAGTCATCATCTAGGCTTTCTTCAAAATTAATTTTAAATGTTTTTGATTGTTCTAAAAGCTTATTTTCTGCTTCACTAATTTCTTCACCAATAGCTTTTTCAATAGCAAACTGTAAATCCTGTAAGCAATTTTTAATGCGTCTAAGCCCGCTTTCAGCTGAATTCATCAGCTCATCACTAAAGTTTATTGGGCTTCTGTAATGCCCTGACAGCATAAAAAACCGGACGGCTTCATAAGAGAATCGTTCGGCAACCTCTCTAAGTGTAAAAAAGTTCCCAAGTGATTTCGACATTTTTTTGTTGTCGATATTTAAAAATGCATTGTGTAACCAATAATTTGCAAATGTCTTTCCACTTGCTGCTTCGCTTTGGGCTATTTCATTTTCATGATGCGGAAATACAAGATCCTCGCCGCCAGCATGGATATCTATAGTTTCTCCTAAATATTTCTTTGCCATAGCTGAACATTCAATATGCCAACCGGGACGCCCTTCGCCCCAAGGAGATTCCCAAGCGGGCTCACCCGGCTTGTTTGGTTTCCAAAGTACAAAATCAGTAAGATTAATCTTTTCGTTGTCTTGAGCAACTCTTTGCCCTGAGATCAAATCATCCGTATTTTTCCCGGAAAGCTTACCGTAACCACTGAACTTTGCTGTGTTAAAATAAACCGTTCCATTTTTTTCATAAGCAAAGCCTTTTGCTTCCAAATCTTCTATCAGATCAATAATCGGATTTATTTCCTCTGTAACCCGAGGATGAACAGTTGCGGGTTTTGCATTAAGCCCATCGGCATCTTTACGTGCTTCGGCTACGTATTTATCGGCAACTGTTTTCATATCAGAATTTTCTTCGTTTGCACGATTAATTATTTTATCATCAACATCTGTATAATTGTTTACATACGTTACCTCATATCCTTTGTATTCAAGATATCGTCTAAACGCATCAAAAACAACAACAGGTCTTGCGTTGCCAATATGGATTAAATTATAAACGGTTGAGCCGCAGACGTACATTTTAACTTTACCATCTTCGATCGGTTTAAATTCTTCTTTTTTTCGGGTTAATGTGTTGTATAGCTTCATAAATCAATCCTCTTTTCTGACCCTTGCAATACAATGTACAACACGGTTTTGAGTTGGAAATTTTTATCCCTGCCTTTGTCAAGGCGTACCGGAAAGGAGTCCGGCGGCGCAGCCGCTTTTGCTGTAGGCAAAAGTACTGACA